>Ga0181585_10000118_pt1 | contig 54128 bp, 53 predicted proteins | sample 071ome_29_FD_132469 | JGI IMG/M metagenome (GOLD analysis project Ga0181585, IMG submission 132469) | Coastal salt marsh microbial communities from the Groves Creek Marsh, Skidaway Island, Georgia - 071407BT metaG (megahit assembly) | ecosystem: Environmental > Aquatic > Marine > Intertidal...
CATATACTTCTACTTCGTCGAGATCTTCCAGGCCGTCTCCGTCGCTATCGCGCATAACTGGATTGGTGAAGTGAACCTGCGTTTCCTTCCAATCGCTGAGTCCGTCACCGTCGCTATCGATATCACTCTCTTCCTGTATCGGAGTGGGTCGCTCCACGCGGCGCGTGATGGTAGCCGGTCTGGATCGGGGCGCGGGCTGTCCTTCTGGTGCGCTACCCAAAGAGAATCCAATCTCGATGCTCCACAGTGCGTCGTTCCCTTTTTTGAGCGCTGCGCGATCTACCTCGTCGCTCATGGTATACGTATACCCAGCTGCTACTTCGACCCCCAGTCGGGTATCTTTACGCAGATGTATGCCGACGGGGAAGGACGTAGTCCAGCCGCGTTGAGCAGCGCCAATTGTTCGGTTCGGGGGCGACGTAGCGATATCGTAGCCAAGCACACCTATGCCAGCGAATATGCCTAATCTCCACTGCGGACTGCTGTGTCTGCCAAAAATTAGGCGACTTTGCGCGCTAAGGGTCCGAGTCTTGTACGTTTCGCCCACTAAGTTGCTATAGCCTAGGTTAAACTCGCTTTGCCAGCGCGGGTTTAGCGCTTCGCGAATAAACCCTTCGAATCCCATGCTCGTTTTATCCGTTAAATCGCTGAGAGGATGAATGGATGCTGCGCGTAGGCCTCCTCGCAGGGCGGCTGCGGGCGTGGCGGCAACGAACATCAACACTAGCGCAGACGAGAGCGCGTATATGGGTTTGGCTAAGCGGCGCATCATGGGAACGGTTTCCTCCAGGTGTCGACGTATACTTATTCAAAGATGGGGTACGCGCTGTTTTGAGCAAGCGCATTATTCTTGGCGGGTGGGCATTTGCGCGAGGTCGGTCGATAGGAGAGATTAGTCCAGTTTTAAGAATGAGAAAACAACGAGGAGGATATATGCCGATAGGAGAGAAGAATTCATTGATTGCCGGATGCGGTACGCACCACATAGCTGTGCAGGCGCGCGACTGGGATGCTTCCCTCAAACTGTATCGCGATGTGCTTGGGATGGAACTGGTCGCCGAGTTTGGTGGTCCCGACCGCAAAATCATTCTGCTCGACATGGGAGACGGCAGCCATATGGAGCTCTTTGCGCCGACGGAGACGTCGCCAGCACCCAATAGCGAGAGTCCGAACGATCCACTCATGCACTTTGCGCTGGCGACCTTAGATACGCGTGCGGCTATCGAACACGTGCGGCAGGCTGGGTATGAGATCACGGTAGAACCCAAAGATCTCAACTTGGGCGGGCTCAGCGTAACGATCGCTTTTTTTCTCGGTCCGAGCGGTGAGAGTATCGAGTTTTTTCAAACGCATTAGCGCGACCAAATAGGTACAAAAAAACGGCGACCCTCCAGAGAGAGTCGCCGTTTTTGTTGTTAATTGAGTAGGTCAGCGGGCCGTGCGTCCCCGACCGCCGCGGGTCTGTCCGGTCGCAGCCATGCGCAATGCCTTTTGTTGACGGCGTATGCTCTTCTGCTTGTCAATCTTCTTTTGTACCGAAGGCTTGGTATAAAAGCGGCGCTTTTTCAGGTCGCGTAGTAGACCTGCCCGACGCGTTTTGGAAGTGAAACGGCGCAACGCCTTTTCAAAGGGCTCATCCGACCGCACTTCGACGCTGAAATTGCTCATAGTGGACTCCCGTGTATGACCATTAGAGTAGTATATTTTCTTATATTTTTGACGTACCAATCACACATAATAGGCTACATACTTAAATCCGTCAAGAGTTCCTTGTCGTAATTGAGACCTTGATTTACTTTCAGCCCGGCTAATTTATACCTGCGAGAGGAGAGAAACGCATGCCTGCATCGAATCGCTACGATACAATGACGTTTAATCGCTGCGGCCGCAGTGGCCTGAAGCTGCCGGCCATCGCGCTGGGACTATGGCACAATTTTTCCGGAGTTGACCCGTTCGAAAATGCGCGGGCTATGGTGCTACGCGCTTTTGATATGGGCATAACGCATTTCGATCTGGCGAATAACTACGGTCCCCCTCCCGGCTCGGCGGAAGAGAATATGGGACGTATTATGGCGGCAGATCTGACTTCATATCGCGATGAATTAATTATCTCCACCAAAGCTGGGTACGCCATGTGGCCCGGGCCATACGGTGATTTTGGTTCGCGCAAATACTTGCTGGCCAGCCTAGACCAGAGTCTCAAGCGCATGGGACTAGACTACGTGGATATTTTTTATCACCACCGCCCCGATGAAGAGACCCCTCTCGAGGAGTCGATGGCAGCACTTGACCACGCCGTGCGCAGCGGTCGGGCGCTGTACGTTGGGATTTCCTCATACAGCCCTGAACGGACCCGCGAAGCAGCGCAGATTCTGCGCGATATGGGAACGCCCTGTTTAATTCACCAGCCCTCGTATAGCATGCTAAATCGTCGGATTGAAGAAAATGGGTTGCTCGAGGTGTTGGAGGAAGAAGGTGTGGGCTGTATCGCGTTCTGTCCGTTGGCACAGGGCATGTTGACCAGTAAGTACATCGAAGGTATTCCCGAGGGATCGCGGGCGACGAAACAACACGGTTTCCTAAAGCGCGATCAGATTACCGAAGAGAAACTGTCGACCATCAGGCAGCTCAATGCGCTGGCTGCAGAGCGCGATCAGAGCTTGGCGCAGATGGCGCTGCGCTGGGTGTTGCGGCATGAGACCGTGACCACAGCGCTTATCGGCGCTAGTCGGCCACAGCAGATAGAAGAGAACGTAGCGTGCTTGGAGGGGGCTGATTTTTCCGCCGAGGAATTGCGGCGTATAGACGCCATTTTGACGGCTTAGACCAGTAAAGGCTTTTTGAAAATCCGGTTGCGCGATTGGTCGTAAACGCTAGCTTTGTAGGAAAAGCCCCCTCTGTTGCCCCGGTGTTACGCTTGGGAGCGTATTTCCTGCGTGGTGCGTTCTGAGTGTGAAACCCATCCAAAGGAGTGCCTCTATGGCCTTTACTTATACCAATTCAAAGGGGTCAACGTATATCCTACATTCGCGCACTACTACGCTGAAAAACGGGAATACGCAGACCATTTACTTCTTTGCTAAAACAGAGAAAGAAGGAGTATTGGACGGAGTGCCAGATGGATACGAGGTGTCGGAGAGTAAAAACGGCCTGCCCGTGTTGAAACGTAGCACATAACGAGATTTGACGTCGCACACGATGCGACGCTCAGCTTTTTTCGGCGGTGTTTTCCAAGCGGATATCCGAGTGGAAAACACCGCCGTTTCTCGTGTGGAGAGTAGCGGTTGTCCCGTTGTTATACCCTAGCTCTTATCGTATATTCCGCGCGTGAACAAAACGGACTAGGAGGCGTTGATGTCGGTAGATCTGGCAGTGAAAAATGTGCGAGAACGCATAGAGGAAAATCCGTATCCCGGCCGCGGTATCGTGCTCGGACGGAGCGGCGATGGTGCTTGGGTGCAGGTCTATTGGATCATGGGTCGCAGCGACAATAGTCGCAATCGCATTTTTGTTTGCGAAGACGGCGTTGTGCGCACCGAAGCAGCTGATCCAAGTAAAGTTGAAGATCCGTCGCTTATCATTTACAACGCCATGCGCGCGAGCGGTCATCAATTTGTAGTAAGCAACGGAGTGCAGACAGACGCTATATGGGCAGCATTGGAAGCGGGTGAATCATTTGCGGACTCGCTTAGCCAATGGCATCACGAACCCGATGCGCCCAACTTTACGCCGCGTATCTCGGGCTGTACGGACGTAGATGCGCAGGTGCAGTGGCTGTCGATCCTCAAGAAGAGTCCCTTTAGTGATGTGGCATCAGAGCGCCATTTTTTCCGCTTTGATGAGGTGGAGCCGGGTATGGGGTATGCGATAACAACGTACTGCGGTGATGGGGATCCGCTTCCCTCCTTCGAGGGGACTCCCTACCTGCTGTCTCTGCCGGGCAGCGCCGATGATATTGCAGACCATTTTTGGTCGAAGCTAAACCGCGATAATAGAATCTCATTGGCAGTGCGACGCATCGAGTCAAAGAGCGGTGAATTACAGATCGTCATAAAGAATCGCTACAGTCAGATTTAGGGCTGCACCGGTGTCAATCGGTAAGCGACGTCTCTCCTTTGCGGAGTCAAGCGAGACTGGGAAGTGGATTTAGAGAGTCAGATTGGTCAGATGCTCATGGTGGGGTTTCGCGGCACGAGCGCGGAGACAGGCGACTCCATTGTGCGCGATGTCGAAGCGTATGGTGTGGGGAGCGTTGTTCTTTTTGACTACGATGTTTTGCTCGGAGAGACGGGGCGCAACATCGAATCTCTGGATCAAGTCAAGCAACTGGTGGGGCGTCTACAGCAGCGTGCGGAACGCCCTCTGCTTATCTGCGTGGATCAGGAGGGAGGACAAGTCTGTCGGATGAAGGAAACGTTGGGATTCCCTCAGCTTGCGTCTGCTCAGTCTCTCGGCGCGCTCGATGATCTAGAGCGGACTTCGCGCGGCGCACAGCGCACAGCGCAAGCGCTATCAGACCTGGGCATTAACTTTAATCTCGCTCCGGTTGTCGACGTGAATTTGCATCCAGGTAATCCCGTTATAGGAGCTAAAGAGCGCAGCTTTTCGGCGGATCCCGAAGTGGTTGTGCGTCATGCACGCGCCTTTATCGATGCGCATCGACAGGCTGGTGTTGCGTGCGCACTAAAGCATTTTCCCGGTCACGGGAGCTCGTTGGCCGACTCGCATCTAGGCATGGCAGACGTGACCGACACTTGGTCCTCAAGTGAGTTGGATCCCTATCGTCAGCTGATCGGGGAGGGCGCGGTAGACGCTGTAATGACGGCCCACGTATATAATCGCGATCTGGATCCCAACCATCCGGCAACGCTCTCGAAATCCATCATAGGAGATCTGTTGCGCGACCAGCTGCACTTTCAAGGTGTGGTTGTAAGCGACGATATGCAGATGGGTGCTGTCGCAAATTTTTACGGTTTAGAAGAAGCGCTCCGTTTGGCGATTACGGCAGGTGTCGACCTCATCGCGCTGGCCAACAATACGCTGTATGAGCGAGATATTGTACCGCGCTCCGTATCGGCTATTGTTGGTATGGTCGAAGACGGACGGATTCCCCGCGAACGCATAGATTCTGCCTGCAGTCGTATAGCGCGTCTGCGCGCGGATTTGGAAACTAAACTATGAGAATGCAGATACCATTTCTTTTTGCTCTCTTAGCTTGGCTCGGTTGTTCGGGAGATACGCCCACCAACCAGGGCGAGGCAGGGCAGCCTCTGCGCGTTGAGTGGCAAGAGGGAGACGTCATTGTCGCAATGGGCACGAGCCTGACCTTCGGCTATGGTTCAGGTTGCAGAGTGTTACCGCCGCGCAGTCCGTGCTCGGGAGATTCTTCCTATCCAACGCTGTTGAGTAATGAGCTACGTCTGCCTGTGATCAACTTGGCACAGCCTCGTTCTACCACGATAGACGGTTTGGGGCAGATGGGCGAGGCGCTGCAGCTAAATCCCGTTCTGGTGATGCTAGAATACGGTGCGAATGATTTGATACAGGGCGTGTCGTTGGAAGACTCACGCGTTAATCTGCGCCGTATGATAGAGGGTTTTCACGAGGCTGGGTCTGCGGTTGTTCTGCTCAGTGCGCTGCATCCAGATATGATTGATAAAACGCCAGATGGCCATCGTTTACAGGGTTTGAGTGAAGGCACATTGGCCTACCACGCAATGGTCGTGGAACTGGCAGACCTATATGGGTTACCCGTGGTTGAGTATCTATTTGAAGGTATATGGTGGAAGCGCGAGCTGATGTTTGATAGCCTGCATCCCAACGGAATCGGCTATTTGGTTATGAAGGAGAATATATTGTCCAATTTAAATGCATACTTTGTCGCAAATGACATGATGGAGCTCTGATGGCAGATGTAAAGAGTGTACATGCCGCTTGGATATCTAGTCTTTTGGGCGCGCCCATGCGCTTTGATCTGTCCGCTAGTGGAAAGGCTATTGAACCGGATCAATACGGAGAAATGGCCGATTTGATCACGGGCCTAACCCATCGCCGCGGAGAGGTATTGGACCGCGATGGACGCCTAGATTGGCGGAATTTAAGCGACGTAGAATCGCTGCAGATCACCGTGCGGAGTGATCAAGATCAGGCGCACGTGCGGATACGAGCAGACTATGCTGCTATGACATTCTTTGCCTTTTTTGCCATTCTGTTTTCAGGCATGTTTATCGCTGCCGCGCTTGGTGGCTTTGCCTTTCAGCCCAGCACGCTTGAGGGAATGGCCTTGATTGGCCTAGTTGGAGCTGCTGGATCCTATGCGTCGGCTCGAACTATCTGGAAGAGTTTCGCACAGAAGCGTCATCGCGATTTACAGCGACTACTCGATGCACTCACTGCGTTTGCCAACGGGGCTAAAGACTACGACGAAGTTGCACAGTAACAGCTCAGCAAACCCGCGCCGAAGAGCGCAACGGCCGTAGCCTGATGGAGGGATGCGAGCGCAATGGGCATGCCGCCCACCACGGTGGCGATGCCCAGCAAGACCTGTAGGAGTGCAATCCCCAAGACGGCCGTCGTGCTTGTCCGGAGTAGGGGAGCCACATGAGCTGCCCGCCCTCGGAAATAAAGCCAGACTGCTAGTCCTAGTACGATGAAAGCAAACCATCGATGCTGGAAATGCACCATGGGTGCGCTGTCGAGTAGGTTGATCCAAGCGGGCGTTAAATTGAACAACCCGTCCGGAATCAGCTGACCGAACATGAGGGGAAACGTATCTGATATGTACCCCGCTTTGAGGCCTGCTAAGAGTCCGCCCGCCGCGATTTGAATATACAGTGCTGCGAAAAATAGAACGCTCGGCAGTGCCAGCGGAGTAGAGTGCGCTTTCCGCTCGTGTGGTATGATGTGCTTAAAGGCCTGCCACAGGCAGGTGGCCAGCAGGATCAGCGCGCCGCTAAGGTGGAAGGTGAGACGAATGTGGCTTACACTCGGACGATCGTCCAAACCGCTCTTAACCATGAGCCAGCCTATGAGGCCTTGAAGAGCGAATAGCAACCCTATGCTAATGTATACGGGCAGGCTTGTGCGCGGAATGACTCCTCGCCGCAAGAAGTAAAGCAGCGGGAGCACGTAGCTCAAACCGGCTATTCGGCCCAAAAAGCGGTGCCAGAACTCCATGTGATAAATAAACTTGAATTCTTCCAGAGGCATGTCAAAATTTATCTTTTGATACTCCGGAGACTGCTTGTATTTATCGAATTCGCTCTGCCAGTCGGTTTCGTTCAGTGGAGGAATGACGCCGGTAATAACGTTCCACTCCACAATAGATAAACCTGAACGAGTCAGGCGCACCCAACCTCCGAAAATAATGAGGATGAGGATGAGCGTACAGACAAAGAGAAGCCAGCGGCCTACTGCGCGGTTTACGTCGTCGTTATTCATATGCCTTTTGGGGATGGGTTGTCATACTCGTTAAGAGAAAATAGCTCAGATGATTGTTTGGGCAATATGTGGCCTGCTAAGTTATTGAGCTTTGCTGGATGGGTTCTGCTGGGCGGCCTGTTGGGATGGGGTTGCGGAGAGGGATCGGTCCGATCTACTGTCGATTCTACGGGGCCTGCAGTGGAGTACGGCGATGGACAAACAGCGGCCTATACGCATTATCGCGCGGACGGAAATCGGTTTGCTGATGGATGGGGCACCTTGCCTGAAGCGACGCCCCTGGACATCCCCCTGGACGGGGTGGCCGAATGGGTCATAGCCGCGTCTACAGGCCGAAGCAGCATATGGGTTGCCGTGTTGAGTGACGGGCGTGTGCAGGCTTTTCGCGTGGCGGATAGAACCTATGCACCCATTGGAGTGGGGGACGATCAAATGTCTGTTGGCATGCCTCCTGCGCTGCGCATAGAAGGTGGGTTACGCGCTCGCTTATTGGGCGGCGATACCTCAACGGCTCCTTTTTCCCATCCGGTTATCTTACCCGATGGACGGATCGCATTTATCGATTATAAAGGTGAGCTGGTCGTAGTATCTGGGCAAGGCGAAGATCGGCTACCCGTCGATGCGCTGCCCGATGCGCGTCTCTTGGTCGACGAAGCTGGACGACTGGCGTTCTACAATCGCCCAACTGCGCGCTATGCACACGGCGTCCTAGGCGATATAATAGAGGCGGGTGGTTTTGTGATTGTTTCTACGTCCGGGAAACCACGGATAGAATCGCAGCTTGAATTCCAGTCGCCTCTAGTGGCCGAAGGCCTTGCGCCACTCTGGGTGGATTGGGATGGCGACGGCGTGCGTGAAATTGTCGTCACACTCAGTGAGGAGCGTGCAGGTGCCCGCGTTGCAGTCTTCTCTGAAGAGGGGGTCGAGCTTGCGGTAGGTGGGCCGGTCGGACGTGGTTTTAGCTGGCGCCACGTTATTGCATGCGTTGATTTTACGAATAATAATGACCGCGAGCTTGTGGCCGTCCGAACGCCCCATATTGGGGGTGTCGTAGAATTTTACGCACTCGAGGGAGAGGCGATAGAAATCGTTGCACAGCTCAGCGGTTTCACATCACACGTTGCGGGCACGCGCAATCTCGACATGGCCCTAGCGGGAGATTTTGATGGAGATGGTTCGTTGGAAGTTTTGTTGCCAACCCAGGAGCGGACGCATCTTGCAGCAATCGGCCGCAGTGCCAGAGGTGCGCAACGCCTGTGGCAGGTCGACTTGGGTGGGCAAATGACAACTAATTTAACGGCTGCAGTGCTAGTAGATGGCAGGATGCTGGTCGGCGCTGCTCATGCGGGGCAGCGGCTGAGAATTTGGGGACCCTAAGAGGAGGGTATGCATTATGAGACTGAGTGGAAAAGTTGCGTTGATAACGGGGGGAGCTACGGGAATTGGGCGTGCGACGGCCGAGCTCTTTGCGTCGGAAGGTGCTTTTGTTCATATCGTCGATTACAATGAGGCAGAGGGACACGCAGCGGTTGAAGCTATTGTCGCAGCGGGAGGACAGGCTGCGTTTTATGCTACGGATGTGCGCAGTGAGCAGAGCGTGGCCCAGTCGGTCGGTGGGGTGGCCGCAGAGAGTGCGCATATTGATATAGTCGTGATTGCGGCAGGTGTACTAAAAGGTGCATTCAAGACTATAGAAGAGTTGGGAGAAGACGACTGGGATGCCACAATCGACACGAATCTAAAGGGCACCTTTCTGACGGCCAAATATGTAGCTCCCCTGTTAGAGAAAGCTGGAGAATCCGTTTTCCTACTTATTGCTTCAGGTGCCGGCGTGCGCGGCGCTTCTTCGTCCCATGCGTATGCCGCTAGTAAAGCCGGTATGCACGGTATGCATTACAAGCTGGAACAGGAACTCAGCCCCAAAGGCGTGCGCCTACACGTGATCTGCCCCGGTGGTATCGCCACGCCGTTAAAGCTGGAAAACGTGGCTCAGGGAGCCGTGGCTCAGGGGCAAGATCCGGAGCTTGCCCAGCGGAACGCAAACTTAGGAGAGCCCGTTGGAGTGGCGCGTATCTTGGCGTTCCTCGCTTCTGAAGAAGGTTCGTACGTGCGTGGCACAATTTTTACGCGCTGAGCGATGCCGATTATACTTCAGTCTGTCCAGTTGAATCCCGATACAAATGGGACACGCAAATCTCGGGGCGTTATTTATGACTAAACCGATACGAACGATAAACAGCGTGGCGCCGATTCGCATATGCGACAACGGTGGGTGGACTGATACGTGGTTTGCCGAATATGGAGCTATTTTCAATATCGGCGTGTATCCGTATGCCGAAGCGCAGATCAAGGTATTTCGTCGGGAGGACGTGGCGCACCGCATCGTGATCTATGCGGAAAACTACGGAGAACGCTTTACGGTGCAAAAGGGCAAGCTAGCGTGGACGCACCATCCACTTCTCGAAGCGGCCGTCGAGTATATGAACGTGCCCGACGACGTTTCGTTTGAGGTCAGCATTTATTCAGAAGCGCCGGCGGGGGCTTCGACAGGCACGTCAGCAGCGGTGACGGTGGCCTTGATCGGCGCGCTCGATCTGCTCACGCCGGGGAGGATGACCCCCTACGAAGTTGCGCAGACTGCGCAGCGAGTAGAAACGGAAATGCTCGGTCAGCAGTGTGGTATACAGGACCAGCTGTGCTCGGCTTTTGGTGGGATAAATTACATAGAGATGTATAAGTATCCGCACGCCTCGGTCTCGCAGCTCCACGTTTCCAATACGATTTGGTGGGAAATGGAGCGTCGCTTAGCACTGATTTTTCTGGGTAAATCTCATTCTTCCTCTCAGGTGCATGAGAAAGTCATCGCCGACTTAGAGGGTGCGCAGCCCGACGATAAGCGGATGGAAGATCTCCGTCGCACGGCGGGGCGTTCGCGTGACGCCGTCTACGACGGCGATTTTGAGACACTAGGTCGTGCAATGGTAGAGAATACAGAGGCGCAGATCCGCTTACATCCGGACCTGGTCTCAGAAGACGCGCACGAGATTATTGAACGGGCTCGTCGCGCCGGTGCGCTGGGCTGGAAGGTGAACGGAGCCGGCGGCGATGGCGGTTCGCTAACCTTGTTGCTGGGCGCAGATTCAACGCAAAAGCGAAGTCTAATCGAAGAAATTGAATCGGCTAATCCGCTTTTTCAGAATATTCCGCTCTATTTGAGTCGTTTTGGACTGCGCGTGTGGGAGACCGCTTGAATAAATAGTCCTGTCTTCTTAAGTTAGCTTAAATAAAGCACTTGCAAGCCTGTTCAAATCCAACTCATACAGGATGTTGACTTATGGCAGAACGCACGAAACCATGGAATGAGCCCCGCAGGGTGCGGGCGTGGTATGGGGGTAAAGAACCCGCCACAGCCGAGGTCATAGAGGCGGCAGAAGCGGCGGAAGGTGGCGGGGAGGTGCTATATGATAGTCTGGAGGAGAGCGGAGACTTCGCCGATATATTCCGTCATCTCTACGATGAGATGGACTCGCTTAAGCGAACGCCGGGCGATTTCAGAACGTGGACGCCTGAAGACGGCTTTATGACCTTCTTTCAGGTCCTACTCGACTTTGGCCCGTTTGATATGCGCGGTCGCGTGACGGTTCTGCAGCATCTAGGGCAGTTTAAGTTTCGCTCGACGGATGGTCCAGACGAAAAAAAAGCAAAAATTGCAGACGTTTTTTCGGACGTAGACGGCGCAGACGACTATTCGGCCGTCGCGCAAATCCAAGCAAAGCGTCTGGTAGAAATATGGGCTCCCAATGCCGATACGCTGCTCGACTATATCATTAGCCATCCAGCACATGTCGGACGCGTGTTGGCCGACCGTCTGAGTCCCAGAAATGAGAAGAGACTTCGCGTCATTGGCCATGCCTTTGAAGACGTGCGCAGCACCGAGTTACAGGGTTTAGCAGAAAGCAAGACCGTTGCGTATGAACGCGAAGGAGATATTCATATAGTCACGGACGTGCGCGAAACGCTAACGGGCTGGGATCAAGACTCTATGGCCACGGGCGGAATAGAGCGGTTCACGCTCTTGGATACGTTGCTGCTGCACGAACTGGCCGAACTGTGGCTCGCTGATAACGAGCCAAACATCGATCCGCTAGAGGCGCATATCATAGCCTCGACGTTTGAACGCTATTTAAAAAGCTCCCTGTTATCGGTGGCCGTAGAAGATTTCTTTCTCAACTGGCCGCAGCCTTCAGAAGAGGAAATGGCTGAACGTCACCGTGCTGAGATGGAAGACCAGCTAGCAGCTTGGAGCGAGTCATTCGACGAGAACGAAGTGCCTGTTGGGCTCGACGAAGACATAGACGATCTACCGGTGGACAAGGCCGTTCCCGTCGCAAAGAAGTCCAAGAGTAAGAAGGCGGGTCAGAAACTAGAAGCTAAGGGCAAGCAGCAAGAGGGCAAAGTCTACCGAACAAAAGACGGTAGGTTGTACCGTATCGTAGATGGCCGTAAGGTGGCGGTAAAAAAGAAAAACCCCACCTAGATACAGATGGGGTCTAAGTCTAACGCGAAGTAAAACGGGAGCAGCTAATCGAGATCTAAGTCCGCGTCTGCGTGCGCCGCCTGTTCTTGCTGCAGCGCCTTGAGCGCTTCCTTGCGTTGTTTGAGCTCTTCTTGCAGTGCATTCAGTTCTTCAATCCACGTCTGAACCTGCGGATGTTCTCTTAGGTCCGTCTGCGTCAGGTTTTCATGGACAAAAGCGCCCAGAGTCGCTTGGGTGCGGCGTATATCTTTCTTTGTTGAGGCAATGTCGAGCCGCGCTCTGGCGAGCCGAGTCATATCGCCGGCTAAGTCCGCCGCAATGTGTAGGCTCTCTCGGAGGCTCTTGGCAATAGTGTCAATCATGATTCTCTCCCCAGGTTCTCATTGGAGCGCTTTAATTCTGCAATGAGTTCCCCTTTATTAGCCCGTGATACCTGACGCCCCTTCAACTGTGAATCGGGCAGTTGGCGTACGAGCTGGCGCAGACGCGTAACGGGCACGTCTTCTAAACGCTCAAGCTCCAATTCCGTAGAAGGCGAAGATGAAGGCGCTGGTGCGCGCGATCCCGGTTCAGCTTTTGACGGCTGGCTGGGAGGCGACAGCGTGGACAGGAGATCGGCGTGGGGCGCTGGCATGACGTTGTGGCATATGACCTCGCCAATCCGCTGGGCCGCTTGAACGCCGGCCTCCACGGCAACTTGCACTGCGGCTACGTCGCCGCTAAAACGCACGGAAACCAGGCCACCGCCAACCTGCTCGAAGGCCAGTAGGTCGACTAGGCCGGCTTTAGCCGCGGCGTCAGCCGCTTCTATTGCCCCGACGAGGCCGCGGGTTTCGATTAAACCGATTGCACCCTGCGCCATGGTCGGTCCCGTAGAGCTTTAGCGGGCGTCGTCGACCGTGAAGGGCAATAGGGCCAGATAGCGCGCGCGCTTGATAGCACGTACCACGCGCGTTTGCTGCTTGCGTGATGCGCCCGTGCGACGGGCGGCCTCAATCTTGCCAGTGGGGGTGATGAACTTGGCGAGTACGTCGATACGCTTGTAATCGATTTCCTCAGGCTTTAACTTGGCTACGGCCTCTCGGCGATTGCTGCGAAACTTAGCGATGGCTACTACTCCTTGCCGGCGCACTGTATAAAGTGCATGGTTTTAGGCGACAATTAAGAAGAAGGAAAAATAGCTATTACACTAGCTAAAGTCAATAAGGCCGTTTCTGTGAAAGAGGGTATAATGCGGCTCGTGTTCCAGCGGATAGTGGCGGTCAGTATAGCTCTTTGGGGCGTCGTGCTGCTCTTGGCTCATCCCGTTCTGTATGAGCGTGCTGCAGCATCTTGGTGGGGGTGGGGTGCGCTGTGTATCGCGGGCTGTTATAGCCTGCTTTCGGCGCAGCCTATTCGCGGTAGACTGGGCTTGCTACACGTTGTTGGCCCAATGGTGGCTATCGCTTTTCTCTCGCTCTGGTTTAGCCAGCAGTGGGCCAATGCGGCTGTGTTGGAACTGCTTGCTCGCGTTGGCCTGCTATGGCTGAGTTTTGTGATAGCGTGCGACCCAGTGGCTCGTCGCATACTCGCGCAGGCGCTGATCGCAGGTAGTGCTATTGTGTGTGCCTATGCTTTTCTGCAGAGCCGTGGCTTAGATCCCTTTCCGTCGGCTACGCCGTTTGACGGGCGGCGTATTGTAGCCACGTTTGAGAATCCCAACTATCTGGGCAATTTTGCCGCCTGCGCTTTCCCCATACTACTGACTCTCTTTTTTAGCGTGGGCCGCGCACGTGAGCGGTCTTTAGTGGGAACGGCCGCGGTGCTGAGTTACGGAGCCTGTATTTTGGCGGGTAGTAGAGGTGCGTGGCTTGCCGGTTTGGGCGGCGCTGTAATTGTGTTGGCCGGCGTTGTGCTGGCCGTTCGGTGCGGTGAAATCCGTTTGCGTTGGCCCTCCATAGGCATTTTGATGCTTGCACTCCTATCGACGACCTACGTTGCCACGCGCGATCCGATTATCGCCAATGCGCATGGAAAAGTTTCCGCCGGAGAGCGCCTATTTAGCGCCCTACACCTTTTCAGCCCGCACAGCAAAGCTAGAGAGGGAGTGCCTGGAGACACTTCAGCTACGTCTGTTCAAGTTGGCGATATCCAGGTGCACGATACGACTATTAACCATCGTTATTTTATCTGGCAAGTGGCTTGGGAGATGGCCCGAGACCGGCCCGTATTAGGCGTTGGCTACGGGGAATTTGCGTCTCAGTTTCCACGCTATCGAGACGACTTACGCGACGGTGCTTGGTATGGTAGTCTCATCGGTGCACAGCAGATGGAAGATACCCGATATGCGCATAACGAGCTGCTGCACCTCTGGGCAGAATGCGGTCTGCTGGGCCTGTTGGCTTTTGTGTGGATGATAGGGTGCGTAGGATGGATTTTATTGGATCACTTGAGGCGCGGAGCGTCGCTGTACATGTGGGCCTTAGTTGCGGGTATAGGCGTTATGCTCATACACAGTCTGGTTAGTTATCCCCTTCATTTGCCGTTTAACAGCATGATTTTTTGGATTTGTGCGGGGCTTGGCTTGGGGTATCAGCGCGAAGGGTCGTCGACGCCGTCATAAGAGGGAGCGTTGGTCGATCAAGCGGCGTGTAAATCTATCCTAAAGATTTCTATGGCCTATCCGATAGTATTAATAGAGACTATTTGATACTAAGTATGAGTCGAACCTCAATTGCTACCCGATCCTTCAAATAGATCTCCCCTCAGGGCTACCCACCCTGTATATCCTCTGCGGATCGGAGTCCCCACTCCATCGGCAACCAATAACAGCCGCTTGCGAGAAGTGTTTGTCAATTCTTCTCGAAAGCGGCTGTATTTTTATCCCTGCATTTCTTCGTGAAGCTGACGCATAATCTGGTGATGCCCCATGCCTTGGGCACTCAGCGCTTTGTATTTTTCCTCGTCGATGCCGTCCCATTTAAGAAAAGATCGAATATCGTAGCGGCCCTGTATTTCAACGGGCAGTTTTCCTTCTTCTATCATGCGCTCAAGTGGGTATGATCTCTCGTCTAACGGTAGATGAACTACGGCGTTGCGCCGAGCGGACTCATACAGTGCCATCATGATCTCCACCGTATCACGGGCGATTGCACCGGCGTTGCGATGTTCGTCGATGTCTCCCTCTATCCAGGCTAAGAGCTCGCGTACTTGGGCTGCATTGGTATAACCGCCAATGGCTTTCGCTCCCTCGGGTAATTCGATTTCTACTTCCTGCCAGCCAGCGCGGTCGGTCGTATGCAAGCGGACGCTCAGTTCTGTGACTTCCATGAATCCTTCGCTTCCGCGTATTTGAAAATGGCCGGCCGCCGCGCCTTCGCGTTTGAGATCTGATTGGATAAAAAGCTGTAGATCGCCGTCAAACTGCACGAGCCCCATGCAGGCATCCTCGACAGCGGTATCGCGCTCATAGCGGTCCGTTCGGCGCTCTACGGATCCCATGACCCAATTCGCCTTTGGATTGTCCAGAACAAAGCGCGAACCATCAATTGAGTGAGTTCCCCAGTTAGTGAGTCCGTCAGCGACTTTGTTGGTGACAAAAAGCGGTGTGCCAATAGCTCCTTCTCTAATAAGCTGGCGTGCTTTCTCCCAGCCTGGCGTAAAGCGCCGTTGGTGGGAAATAATCAACTTTGTTCCACTTGCGTCACATGCGTCGACCATGGAATCAGCTGCTTCCATACCAATAGCCATGGGTTTTTCGCATATGACGGCTTTTACTCCGGCTTGAGCAGCGGCGATGGTTGGCGCTGGATGGAGCAAGTGCCAGGTGCATACGCTGACAATATCGGGCTGAGCATTCTCGAGCATTTCCTCAACGCTTTCATACTGCTGGGGGATGCCGTACTGTTCCACGTAGCGCGCTCGTGCAGCTGCGACCGGATCGGCTACCGCTACGACTTCTACCTCGTCGGTGAGCTCATACCCATCCATATGGGCATGGCCTATAGAACCACAGCCAATGATCGCTGCTTTATACCGGGTGCTCATATACACTCTCCTAAGAAAAAAGCTGGTTTTAGTTGTTCACACGGCTAAATTAATTTATCTGGTGAGGCGAATCAATTGCGGACAGAATGTGCATGGACCGGCTGGAGATAACTCGAACGCTGTCTATACCCATGGCCGAGTTGAGCGTGGCTTTTTCGCGCAGCTCTGGAGCGGGTGGGCAAAATGTGAACAAGGTGAGCACGCGCGTCGAGATGCGTTTTGACGTGGCCCAAAGCATATCGCTCAGCGAAGGACAGCGCGCGATTCTGCTGGAACGGCTCGCGTCGCGGCTCACAGCAACGGGCGTGCTAGTCGTGAATTCAGACCGCCATCGCACGCAGGGGCGAAACCGCGAAGATTGCCAAGAGCGCCTCGTAGCCATTCTCGCTCAGGCGCTGAAGCCCCCTCCTCCTAAACGCAGAAAGACCCGTCCTGGGCGCGCTGCACAGAGGCGTCGGTTGGATGCCAAAAAGCGCCAGGGAGAGAAAAAGAGCAGCCGTCGTCGGCCACAGATATAAACTGTGCTGCCGCAGGGATGAGACTTGCATGGAGCCTCCCGTGCGCGTATACTAACTATTACGTTAACGTGAACGTTAGAGTTGATACATTACTCGGGATTTTATGGCTAAGAGCCCACACGATTCGATTGAGCTGTACTGGCGTGATATAAAAGACACGCAGCCGCTGAGCAAAAAAAAAGAAGTGGAGTACTTTAAACGCGCGAAAGCGGGCGATGAAACGGCACGTCAGGCCCTTGTGCACGCCAATTTGCGATTTGTTGTCAGCGTTGCGCGCGATTATAAAGGGTATGGACTCTCTCTTATAGAGCTCGTTTCAGAAGGTAATTTAGGCTTGATGGAGGCGATTAAGCGCTTTGATGAGACGCGCGGATTCAAGTTCATCACCTATGCGGTATGGTGGATTCGTCAGGCGATCCTCAAGGCGCTAGCCGAGCAGGGGAAAATCGCTCGCCCTCCTATGAGTCAAATGAGCGACTGGCAAAAGGTCGACCGGGAGACGAATGCCTTGGCCCAAGCGCTAGGCAGAGCCCCTACGTTTGAAGAAATTGTTGCTCGCCTCGATATAAGTGCCGATCGGACGCGCAATGCGCTAGAGGTTTCTCAGCAGGACATTTCGCTGGACGCGCCCGCCTTTCCCGACGAAGAAACCTCGTTGGCACAGGTTTTTGCCGTCGACCAAGAAGCGGTGGACATACGCTATGAGCATGCGCAAATGGCAGAGACGGTCACCGCGTGCTTACAGGTGCTTGATGCGCGCGAATCTCAGGTGGTGCGCGCCTATTTTGGATTGGAAGATACGCAGCCCAGGACGCTGGAAGAGATTGGAAATACCATGGGCGTTACGCGCGAGCGGGTGCGTCAGTTGCGCAACCGTGCAATGGAAAAAATGCGTCGGGCCTGCGGTGATCTTCTGGTAGAATTCTCCCAAAATTGAGACGGGTCGCTAGCGCAGTCGCAGTCGCTGGGCGCGCATTTTAGAAAATGAGGCGATGTGTATCTTCCATCGCCCTTCCGTGTCAAATCCCAGATCTATGCGCATCATATCTACGGCCGGTGCCAAGAGGCGTAGTCCGATGCCCCACCCGACGTGTATACGTCCGCTCTCCAGCTGACTTGGCTCACTCCAAGCCACGCCGCTGTCGGCAAATAGAGCGGCAGATAGTCCCAAATTGGTTGCCATACCAAATACTTCGTACTCGCGTCTGGGCAAGATAGGCAGTCTATATTCCAGCGTATTGAGCAGCTGGTTTTTTCCGTACAGCGTGCGGCCCAACCTGCGTACATCATAGCCGCGAATGGTGTTTGAACCACCCAAGTGGTAATCCATGTATTCCGGTAGATCGATGCCAACTTGGCCTGACTGTAGGGAAAGTAGAATGGCTGAGACTAGCGTATGCCCATGTCTAAGAGGTTGAAAACGGCGCAGGTCGACGTGTCCGGTCCAGAAGTCGCCGTCACCCTGTAGGGGGCCGCCAGTGCGGCGAATTTCTACTTCGTTGAGCCAGCCGGTGTGTGGATCGGACCAGCGGTCGCGCGAATCGTAGCCCAGACTGAGCAAGACTTGCAAGAGGTGATCGCGGCGGTCGGATGTTAGGGTGTGGCCATCTTGCTTGCTCTCGAAACGGTAGTAGCTGAAGCCGGCGCGTGCGCGCCCTCTCTCTCCCACATATATACCCCACGATGGACTCAACTCGAAGCTACTCTCGTCAAATTCGTCTAGTTCATTTACGCGTTCAATACGGCTGAGATCCAAGTGGAAAGAAACGTGATTACCTGTAATCCAAGGATAGTCCAGGTCGAGTAGGAAAGTAGTCTTGCCGCCAAACAAGGCGTAGCCTGCGACAGAGATATCGCGTCCCATCATATTGACGGATTTAATCGCAGGGCCGAATGACCAGCCGTCTTCGTCCGTTACGTTACTGCTCAAGTAGGGAATGGCAAAGGGAATTTCACGGACGGTGAATATCAGCTTCAGTCCGCGCTCTTCGTCGACAAACCGCACGCGCACCGAAGAAAAGATATCCAGGTTTTCTAAGCGCTGTATGTCGGCGCGGAGAATGTCTAGATCGAGCGGGCTGCCGACGCGCGTCTGCAGTTCGCGATAGATCACGCCGTCGCGCGTGATGCGATGCCCTGCTAGTTCGATAGAGGTTACGGTTTGGCCAGCGTGCAGCTGTGCATCGTAGGCAGCGTCGACCGCGGCGTTTACGCGAAAGGCGATAAATAGTATCAGAGGAATGAGTACATGCATGAGCATCGATGGGTCGAAGAGGTTGTGGAAAACTAGTGGATTTATTCTACATCAAAAAAAAGACATATGCTCGCCATGAGAATGTAAATAACAGCGATTATCGTAGCGGTGATTCTACTGTCTCAGTACGGCTACTTGGAGCAATGATCAATGACCTACTTCTTTGTGTTGGTGCCGTTTGTCGGTTTAGTCGCGGCCTTTCTTTTTGCAGTGCGCACACCGCCCGCGTCCAAACCGAATCAGAGCGACGATCTCGCATTCTTATTGGCCGATCACAGCGGCTAGTCTTTACCGTCTCCTTTTACGCTGAGGCTGCGTATGACAAAGAGGGTGGAAACGGCTACGCCGCTCATGGCCAGTGCTATAAACGCATAAAACCAAAAGGCGCGTTCGATGCCCCACGAGTCGGCGAGCGAAGACATGGCAAAGGGAAAGGCAAAGGATCCCACACCGCCGCCGGTTGATATAATGGCAATGGCCATTTCCTGCTGGGTGGGAAAGAAGCGTCCAGCCAATACGACCACAACGGGGTAGACAATGGAAAATCCCATGCCCGTCGAGAAAAAGCACGCCGCTTTCCAGGTGAAACTTTCACCCCACAGGCCCAATGAGAGGCTGAGTGCCGATAGTATGCATGCGGTAACTAGGAGTACGGCTTGGTCATCGCGTCGGTAGAATATGGCGACCGATAGACGCCCTGCAAGTAGTCCCATCCAGAACAGCGAAACGGTATAGGCTCCAGAGGCCGCTGATACGCCTAGCGATTGCACAAAGTATTCTGCGATCCAATTTGAAGTCCCAATCTCTACGCCCACATAAAGTAGAATGAGCGTCGTGAGCAGGAGCATGAGCGGTTGGCTCATCAGATAGCTTAGTGGGGAGTTTCCCTGCTTTGCGGGGTCGGCAGAAACGGTCTCGAAGGACAGCAGTGTGAATGCGAGCGCCATCAGCAGAGATAGAAAGGCCAACGCGAGAAAGGCCACCTGCCAGGGATAGCCTCGTTCGATGAGTTGGCCGATGCCCAAGGGGCCGACAATGGCACCGGTGGTGAATGCCGCGTGGATAAAGTTCATGAGGTTGCTGCGCCCGCTGTGTTCAATGCGCACAACGCTGAAGTTTGTTACGACCTCACTTCCTCCCTGTCCCAATCCGATTAACAGCAACGCGATTGCATTGATCGCCAGGGAGGGCATTTGGCCAAATGCAGCTAGCCCTGCGGCCTGTAGTACGAGTCCGTACACAATGACGCGTTTGGGACCCCAACGCCGCAGTAAAATCCCACAGACAAACGTCGAGACAAAGTAGCCGATGGAACCGCCGGCCAGGATGGCCCCCATTTCTACGTAGCGCCAGGAATAGGTGCGCAGGATTTCGGGCACGGCTGCCCCGACGAGAATAACGACCGCACCAAAGAAAACAAAATTCACAAAGAAACAGGATAGGAGCATATAGAATCGCTTTGGGCTCTAAGCCGTAAATTAGCTGTGAGGGCATGTGCATTGCGATGCGATTAGCGCGTTGTAATGTGCACACAATGGGTATGTAATTGCAAGGCTTAATGGCGCACTCTATATTGTGCATGAAGGCCAGCACAATCCATTGGCAACAAGGTGATATATAGGATATGCGACAAAAGTTATTGGTGCTCTACGCTCATTCCCCCGACCTAAATAGCCGCACTGTGGCGTGGTCTGCATACGACGGAACTGGTCAGGAGAAGCATACGACCGGCGATAGCGAAGAGCCGCCGTATGAATCCGTCGTAGCGGCTATGCGCGATGGCTGGCGCGTCATACAGTTTCCGCAACAGTATCCGGCTTATCCCGGCATGGAATACAACACCTCGTACCTGCGCTATGAGTATATTCTCGAAAAACTGGAGGATTCGAATGGTTGATAAAGAAAATCTGCTCACGAGCACGGAGATGGCGCGCTTTGTTGCAGACGGATTTTTGCGTTTTGACGAGCTGGTTCCAAATGAACTCAATGAGGCCGTGTGCGCAGAGATGGAAAGAGGAGAGATCCCCCGCGTAGCCAGCGGCCAGCCGCTGTCCGATCTCTGGCAGGAGCAGGCTATTGGCCACGTGATTCGCCTGCCTAAGATACAGGGTATTATTCAGAGTTTGGTAGGGTCAGCGCCTCTGTACGATCATCACGCCGTGCACACGGTGCAGGCCAACAACGAACACGGTCAGATATGGCATGCCGATGCGATTATTGATACGCGGATACACTTCGATATACAGCTTTTCTATTTTGCACACGATACTCCGCGCGAGATGGGCGGAACGATGTTTTTACCGGGCAGTCAGTATCGGCGGATTAGCGAGTCAGATATTGCCCGTTACCAAAATTTTATCGGGCAGATGCCCATGGTATGTAAGGCGGGTACCGTAGCGGTCGCCCATCACGGAATATGGCACTGCGCCCAGCCTAATTTGACGGGAAAGATTCGTCATATGTTTAAGCTGCGCCTCAATCCGACGGTGCGTCAGAAACTGCTGTGGAACACGGATGATATACGGGACGAGCGCATTCCTGGGCTGCTGAGCGCCGATCATCGCTGGTATGGAAATGAGTCTCATATAGAAGTCGTTAATCGCATCAAAATGTGGCGCTTTTTGACGGATGACGAGGAGTACGACGTATCGTACTGGATGTCGCGCATTGAAAACACGCCCGACAGCGAGCTGCAAGCCGCCTAGCGCGTAGCCCCGAATATGTGCAGGACAAAAAACGGCCATGGTCAAGGATTATCCCCTTGGTCATGGCCGTTTACTCTGAGTGCAGAATAAGATTATGCTACCTCATCAATAATTTGTCCTCCCGAGTCGCCGTCTGATTTCTGGTCTGTCGCAGAGGTAGGTTTATCTGCTGCACGTGCCGCTTCAGCTTCTCCCATTGGAGCAGACCCACCCAAGCTCTGCTCTTTTGGAGGGTTCTCAGCTGAATTCCAATCGGAGCCTATCCCGCTGCTTTGCTGTTGCGGGAGTAGGTCAGCTGTAGGGGCGGCCCCTTGTTCCCGTGCGGTGAAGCCGGGATATTTGGGCAATTCCATTGCCAGGTCTGAGTGCAGAGATACGACAATTTCTCCCAGCGAGCGAGAGGGTGTCTCGGCTGCGTTAGGATGCATCTGCCGATTGTCGGTTGGCGATTTGTCGTGAACACCACGCTCGTTTAAACGCCTGTCGATCAACGGGTTGGATGAACTGTTAGGGCCCTCAATCTGCATCGTCGTCACTCGGTAGGAATAAGTGTGTGCCTACTTATTCTATCGGTGGCGAAAACGCGCTACTTCAATGTGCGGAGCACATTTTTGTCTAAAGGGCTCGGGTCGCTCAATACCGAAGCGGGTAGTTCGGATAGGACGGCCACGTCTGTGTGGCTGCGTTGGCCGCGGTTATCGGACAGCATAATACTACCGTGGCGCTGCCAGTTCTGCCAGGCACCGATAAAGCGGGGCTCAGCGTCTTCGGCGTCTGCGTAAAACGCCCACTGTGAAACGAGGCGACTTTCTCTGTCGATCCAAACGCGATATTTATTGTTTGGGGTTACGCCCACGTCTGTGAATCGAAGTTCTAGTACGTCGGCATCGCGCCCGTCCTCACTTTTATCTTTCCCACTGTAGAGTAACGTAACGCCGCTGTCCTTGAGCTTGTAGGGCATAACCAACCAGTAGGAGTCATTTATCCATGCCCTATAGCCTTGGTCTAAAGCAGTCTGGAGTTCGCTGTCTGTTAGTGGATTGCCGTCGCGAAAGGCGCTACCCCGTCTTGTATGGATGTTCATTAATATGGTCAGATCATCCTGTTCAAATCGGATGTCGCCCGTCCATTTATCCCAGACGTGCAGGCGGCGACCAAAAAAACGCCACGTGATAAATCGCGTTTGACTCCATGCCGAATAGCCACCCATCGCCTGCATGGTTTCTTCGGCAAGTGCAATTGCCTGAGGACTAGAGCCGGCCGTGTCAAACCCCTGCGCTGCGGGGTAATTCTCACCATATAGATCCGCAGCGTATAAAAGAGAGAAGCCTAGGACCATCGATAGAATAGACATATTCGTTTCCTTTTTACGCACCGTTATCGACTAATTGGGGACAGAGCGATTCCAGCTGCTCCAGCGGTTCGCCAAGGGTTGCGATGGCCTCGTTCCAGAACGCGGGATCGCCTAGGTCGCAGCCCAGCGTGTTATGCGCAATGCGCTCTGCGCTGTCGCTGCCCGTTTGTCGTAGAAAGTCTTCGTAGCGCGGCAAGAAATCAGCGCCCTCCCGTTTAAACGCGGCAAAAAGACCGCGGCTGAGTAGAAAACCAAAGGTGTAGGGGAAGTTATAAAAGGTTACACCAGAGATATAGAAATGCAATTTTGAGGCCCAAAACAGCGGATCTTCTCCGCCCGTTTCCAGAGCATCGCCTACTATCTCGCGCTGGGTTTCGCTCATCAATTCTTTGAGCTGCGCTGCCGAGAGTTCGCCGTGGGCGCGCGCTTCGTAAAGCTTTTTCTCAAAGTGGTAGCGCACGGGTATATCAAGCAGGAAGATAGCGCCGTGGCCAACTTCCATGTCGAGCAGACTGGCCTTTTGGGCAGGCGTTATTGTCGGGTCGTCTAGCGCGCCCTCGGTCAGAAGCATCTCGCCAAATGTCGAAGCTGATTCGGCTAGGGTCATCGGGTAGGAACGTGCGAGGGGGCGCACATCGCGCATTATGTGTGAGTGGAATGCGTGGCCGATCTCGTGGGCGAGCGTGCGCACATCGCCCAACGTGCCGTTGTAGGTCATATAAACGCGGGACTCGCGCGTTAGGAGCGATCCCGTGCAGAAGGCACCGGGGCGTTTACCTGGACGGGGTGACCAATCTATCCAACGGTGGTCGTAGGTGTGACGCAGGAATTCTCCCAAGAGAGGATAGGCTTTAGAGAAGGAAGCGTCGACGAGTGCTTTGCCTTCATCCCACGATAGCGTCGGCTGGTCGCCCAAGGGTAGCGGAGCACCTAGGTCGTACCAGGCTACACCGTCGGTCTGCTGAAGCTGTGCTTTCATCTGCAGGATGCGTCGCGGAAGCTCAATAGAAGAGAAAATAGCTTCAAACATTGCGTCGAGGGTGCGGCGTTGGATGCCAGCCTGGAAGAGGGCGATATCGAGGAAGTGGTCTACTCCGCGATGCCTGTTGAGACTGAGGCGAGTGCCTGAGATGGCGTTGAGCGCAGCGGTTGCTACGTCTTCAACGCGCTGCCAGGCCGCATTGCCGCCCTCAAAAGCGGCTTGGCGCACCCTGCGGTCTGCGTGTTCCATTAGGGCCCGTCGCTGCGAAATCGGCCGCTCTTCGCTGCCCCCATCTGGGTAGTGCATATCGAATACGAGTCGGCTGGATACGGTGTTATACAGACGGCTCCAGGCGTGCAATCCGTCGACGCTCAGGTCGGCTGCTAGCACTTCTTTTTCCGGCGTCATGGACCGCTGGGAGGCGATGCGCAGGCGCTGTATATAGTGGCGTGCTTCGGATAGTGCGGAGCGTAGGGTAAAGTTGTTGAAGCATTCGTCATCGGCCTCTTTTACTGCGCGAAGAAGCTCCACTTTAAGCTTTTCACCTTCGGCCTGTAGCAGAGCAAATCCCGCTTCTTCACGGCTGTACTCATCGTTGTTTGCATCGGCCGAGGAGAGACAGCCCAGATAAGAACTCAAATGTGAAATTCGCTCCGTGATCTTCTCACTCTTCAGAAGTACCGATTCCCAGGAGTCTGCCGTCTCTTCGCTTAGCGGCGCCAGCGATTGGGCGTGCGCGTGTAGGCTCTGTAGGTCGCTGCGTAGGCTCTCTTTGAAGCGGAGCATTTCCTCTCCGCCAAATGCCGGAAAATAGCTGGTAAGATCCCAGTCCATACTCGCATTGCTCATAGTTCTGTGCTCCAATTAAAAGGGGAATAAAAAATGGACCGATGGAAAAGGAGGTCATCGGTCCATTTATACTCCGTCCCTTGTCTCAGATAATTTTGCAGGTTTGCAACTCTTTCGCTGCGAGGCGAATCCCGCCGGCACGCAGCCCACGGATGGGATATTCCGCGATAGAAAATTCCTCATTGAGCTTGCGCAGGCGGGGGCGTGGCTTGTAGTCGAGAGCGACGGTCTTGCCTGAGTCCGTTGTTAGCTTGAGCAGTTTGCACCCCTCTGGGATTAGCTCGTAGGCTTTGCCGAGAATAAACTTCTCAATGACACAGCGCTTTATATAGGCGAATCCCTTTTTGTCTCTATAGACGACGTTGAACACGAGGTCTTTATCGACAAAGCCACAGTGCAGCATCCCCTTCTCTACAAACGTTTTCTCCGGCACGTCTATAACGGAGTACGTGCCGTCTTTTTTAATGACGAGCACGCGATCATACTGCGAAACATCGAAGAGGACGTTCCCATTTACGTCGTAGCCCAAATAGCCACTCTTGGCGTCGTAGCGCAGTTTGCGATCGCGCTTGGCCGCCTCGCGTATGTCAACCTTCTCAAACGAGCCCAGCTGTGTGAGGCGAGGGAACTGGGTGCGATAGCGTTCGATGATACCTTCTATGAAAGAGATTGAATAGGGAATGATCGCGTTCAGATGACCCTTTATCTCGCGTAGGCGAGCTCGTATCTCGCGCATTTCTTTTTGTGCGCGCTTTATATCGTACAGCGAAATCCGACGAATGGGAATCTTGAGCAGCGTTTCTATATCGTCCTCTGTGACTTCGCGCTTTATCTCGTCGGCAAAAGGCATCAAGCCCTCGCGCACCGCACGCAGGACATCCGCCGCGCTCGTTTGTTCCTCAATGGCTTTATATACGCGATTTTCTATAAAGATCTGCTCTAATGTCTTAGCGTGTAGCCGATCGTTTAGCTTGCCCTGCTCCAGGCGCAGCTCAGCCGTTAGGATATTGACGAGTTGATCGACGTTGTGCTCTAAGACCGCGTTGGTCGTCATAACGCGCGGATGGCCGTCTTGGATGAGCATGAGGTTAGCCGATATGGAGACCTCGCAGTCGGTAAACGCGTAGAGCGCATCTACGACCTCTTCTGTATACACACCGCGCGCCAGCTTGAGCTCGATCTCAACCTTTTCCGCCGTATAGTCGCTGATGGACGAGATTTTTACCTTGCTTTTGCGCACGGCATCTTCGATCGACGCAATTAGGCTTTCAGTAGTGGTGCCAAAGGGTATCTCGCGAATGATAATGCGCTTTGGATCTCCCGTGTCGAGGCGAGCGCGCAGTAAGACCTTACCGTTTCCGTTGTCGTAGCCTGACACGTCGGCTAGTCCGGCGGTGGGAAAATCGGGGTAAATCTCAAAGGACTCGTCGTTGAGATACTTAATTTGCGCTTCGAGCAGTTCGATTAAGTTGTGCGGCAGGACGCGCGTCGACATGCCTACGGCAATGCCCTCGGCTCCCTGCGCTAGCAGAACGGGTATCTTGGCGGGAAAGACGACGGGTTCGCTATTGCGTCCGTCGTAGGAGTCGATGTATTCGGTCAGCTCTTTGTTAAATAGAACTTCGCGCGCTAGCGGCGTCAGACGACATTCGATATAGCGTCCTGCCGCGGCTTCATCGCCCGTGTAGATATTGCCGAAGTTCCCCTGCTTGTCTATGAAGAGGTCTTTATTGGCCAAGACGACGAGTGCGCCGTTGATGGACTGGTCTCCGTGTGGGTGATATTTCATCGTATGTCCCACAATATTGGCGACTTTATGGAATTTGCCGTCGTCTAATTCGTGCAGCGAGTGCAGAATGCGTCGCTGCACGGGTTTGAGTCCGTCTTCTAAATAGGGAATCGCCCTCTCTTTAATATAGTACGAGGCGTATTCGATAAAGTAGTCGTTGTACAGGGTATCGACGTATGCCATCAGACGAGGTTCTCCATGATGAAATCGCGGCGTTCAGGCGTATTTTTACCCATGAAGAAAGACAGCGTTTCGGGCACGGCCGAGAGGGTTCGGACGCTGACTTTTACGAGGCGCATATCGCTGTTAATAAACTGTCCAAACTCTTTGGGCGATATTTCTCCGAGTCCCTTGAAGCGCGTGATTTCAGGGTTCTTGAGTTTCTTAAAGGCGCGGTCTCGCTCTTTCTCGCTGTAGCAATAGACGGTTTGCTGTTTGTCGCGCACTCGAAAGAGCGGCGTTTCGAGAATGTAGACGTGTCCTCGCATAACGAGGTCTTCAAAGTAGGTGAGGAAAAAAGTCATCAGCAGGTTTCGTATGTGGAAGCCGTCCACATCGGCGTCCGTCGCTATGACGACTCTATTGTAGCGGAGGTTTTCCATTTCCTCTTCAATGCCGAGCGCCATCATCATATTGTACAGCTCTTCATTTTTGTATATGTTTGCTCGGCCTTTTCCAAACAAGTTCTGCGGTTTGCCTTTCAGCGTGAAGATCGCTTGCGTCTCGGGGTCGCGCGAAGAGACTATCGAGCCCGCAGCTGAAACGCCTTCCGTTATGAAGACCGTGGATTCCTCGCCGCGTTTTTTGTCCCCTAGGTGAAATTTGCAGTCTTTCAGTTTGGGAATTTTGATCTCGATGCGGCGCGCGGCTTCTTTAGCCTCTTTCTTTACGGCATTGAGCTCTTTGCGCAGCTTTTCATTGTGTACGATACGCTGCTCGAGTAGGTTGGCGGCTTCCTGATTTTTGTGAAGGAAGTCGATAATAGCCTCTCGGGTCTCGTTGACGATCCAGCCGCGCACGTCCGTATTGCCGAGCTTGTTTTTGGTCTGCGATTCAAAGACGGGATCTTTGACCTTAACTGCGACAGCCGCGAAGGTGCCATCGCGCACGTCGACGCTGTTGAAGCTCTTTTTGTAAAATTCGTTAACGCCTTTAAAAACGCCCTCGCGGAAAGCGCTCTGGTGGGTGCCTCCATCGCTGGTATACTGGCCGTTTACAAAGGAGCGATACGACTCACCGTAGCCCTGAACGTGCGTAAGGGCGAACTCGAGGTACTGCGAGGAATAGTGAGCCGGTTCGTACACCGTCCCGTCGCCGGCTTCTCCGTTGAGCAAGTCTAACAGGCCGTGTTTGGATTGGAATTTTTGGCCGTTGAAGGTGAGGCGCAGGCCGCTGTTTAGGCAGGCGTAGTTCCACATACGTCGTTCGACAAACTCGTAGTTGAACTCGTAGTCGCCAAATATCTCGGTATCGGGTAGAAATTCGACAAGCGTGCCGTCGACCTCGTCCGTTTTCCCCTTTTTGGTGTGACTGATCAGTGCGCCGCGCTTAAAGACGGCTTCGGCATACTGTCCGCTGCGATAGGCCGTAACGCGAAAATGCGAAGATAGGGCGTTGACGGCTTTTGTTCCGACCCCGTTGAGACCAACGCTGAATTGGAACACGTCATCGTTGTACTTAGCTCCTGTATTAATTACAGAAACGCATTCTACGATCTTACCCAAGGGGATGCCGCGGCCGTAGTCGCGTATGCATACCGTGTCATTTTCTATGGAAACGTCGACCTCTTTGCCATGCCCCATGATAAATTCGTCTATGGCGTTGTCGACGACCTCTTTAAGCAGAATGTAAATCCCGTCATCCGGATCTGATCCCGATCCTAAACGACCGATATACATGCCGGTGCGGAGGCGGATGTGCTCTAGTGACGAGAGCGTTTTGATCTTGGATTCGTCGTACTGCGCCTTACCCTTGGGTTCGGCTTTACCGTTGTCTGAAGAGAGAGCCGTTGCTTCCATGAGCGTATCTTTTGTCGAAAATGTCGACGCAGCGCACGCGAGTAGGCGCACGTCGACCGTGGACGAATTGGGAGAATATAGTGCTGGCACGACTAGGGGAGAGGCAGTGGCTCGAGGTGGGGAGTGTGGCGAGCCGCTGTTGCGTTGCGCCTGCTAATGTAAGAAAAACTCTGCTTTTAGTATAGTGAACAAAGATATACCAGTCAAGGACCCGATAAAAATATGACCTCAGATCATATCTAATTGTAAATCAATGTTTATTTTAAACTTAAATCTATTTTTTCATCGCACGGACAAGCGGTTCCACGGTCACACCCTGCTGGCAGACCCCAGAATAGGCGTGTACGCTGAGGGGAGTTCCAAGCCCCTGCAAGGCTTTAGCGATGGGAGCTGCGTTGTTGGGGGTAATGCCACCGGCCGCAATGATTTCTAGTCGTCCGCGTGCCTGGGTACACAGCTGTTTCAAGGTGGCCAAGCCGGCCTGTGCCCCCCTGCTGTCGCCCCAAGCTGTTCCGCTGGATAAAATGCGCTGCACGCCGAGTTCGACGGCTGTTTCCAATGCGGCTGTCCGATCCGAAGTTGCATCAAATGCACGGTGTAGGGTCACGGCCAGTCCGAGCGAGTGCGCCCGTTCGGTGAGGGTTTTCAGCGCCTCGGAGTCGAGGTCATTTTCCGCTGGACGGAGTGCTCCGAGAGCGACTCCATCAGCGCCGTTTCTAGCCGCACACTCGATGTCCCCGACCATGGTATCTACTTCTGCTGGGCTGTAAAAAAAATCGCCGCCCCGAGGTCGTATCATGCAGATGACCCCAGGGCGGTCGATAAATACATCGCGGGCGAGTCGGATGCACTCTCGCGGAGGAGTGGTTCCCCCCACGTCCATGGATGCACAGACTTCAACCCGATCGGCACCGCCTGTATAAGCGGCCGCTAGCGCAGTGCGTGCCGACGATTCTTGGCTTGCGTCGATACAGATTTCGACGGGGATCACGGCAGCGGCCTAGCTGCGCTAGTGGTGATGACCGCCTGGGCCGTGCACGTGTCCGTGTTCAATCTCTTCTTCTGTCGCCTCGCGAATCTCATCGACGCGCACAGAAAAGTTGAGCACTTGTCCCGCTAGCGGGTGGTTTCCATCGACAGTTACGCCGCTGTCGGCGACCTCTGTTACGGTGATAACCTGCGTTTCACCATCGTCGCCGCGCGCTTGAAACTGCATGCCAGGCTCCACTTTTTCAACGCCTTCAAATGCACTGTGAGGCACCGTTTGAACCAGCTCAGGGTTTACCGTACCATAGGCCTCTTCAGGCTGGATAGTCACGTCGAACGAATCGCCGACGCTTTTGCCGGTGAGCTCGTTTTCTAAGCCCGGTATGATATTTTGGGCGCCGTGAAGATAGACCAACGGTTCGCGACCATCGGATGTGTCGAGCGTTTCGCCCGCGTCGTTGGTCAACGTGTAGTGAATGGATACGACGCTCTGTTCGGCAATGTGCACTATGGACTCCTTAGTTTTGAGTTTGATGTGCGTATGAGGAATGGGATAGAATAGTGTGATGCGGCTTTGTGACGGCTAATTTCCGGCAGTGGTCTTCTTTCCTCTACTTCCTCTACCGCGCCGTGGGCGTTTGGAGCGCTGACCTCCGCGATCATTGCCTCGACGACCTTTGCCCTTGCCTCGGACGGCCTCTAGGTCGGGTTCGTCGCCAATCCAGTGCGCCTCAATTGGACTCGATTGGAACAGGCGTTTCAAATCCACCAGGTCTCGGTCGCTCACAAATGTTATTGCCGTTCCCTGGCGCCCCATGCGTCCGGCTCGGCCCGTGCGATGCGTATAGGTCTCCGAGTTGAAGGGGAAATCGTAGTTGATCACGTGCGTGACGTGACTAAAGTCGAGTCCGCGGCCCGCGACATCGGTGGCGATCATAAAGCGGACTTTTTTCTGTCGGAAGCGGCGAAATATAGAGGTGCGGCGGTCTTGGTCGAGTCCGCCGTGAATGATTTCGAGCGATCGCACGCGCTTTTGCAGACTGTTGAGTAACTCCGATGCCCTGTCGCGCGAATTGCAAAATATGATGCCCTGCTTGACGTCGTTGGCCTCGATATAATCGACGAGAGCATCGAGTCGTTGGCGACCAACGTGCTGGAAGTAGTGGTCCAGGGACTGCGGGGCACGCTGCTCGCGGTTGAGTTCAATCCGCTCGGGCTCGTTCAGATACTGCTGCGTCAGTCGTTCGACTTCCTTGGGCATGGTCGCTGAGAATAGCAGCGTCTGGTGTTCCTGCATCATGCAGCACATGATAAAGTCAACATCTTCTATAAAGCCCATTTTGAGCATTTCATCGGCTTCATCCAAGACGACACTTTTGACGTGAGATAGATCCAGCCTATGATTCCATATGAGATCGATGAGTCGGCCGGGGGTAGCGACCAAAATGTGCACGCCGTGCTTGAGTTTGGCCTTCTGAATATCCATGTCGAAGCCGCCAAAGACGGCGAATGGAACGACGTCAGAGTGTTTGGAGACATCGTCTACTTCTTGCACGTACTGCAAGGCTAGTTCACGCGTGGGAACGAGTATGAGCACTTGGATAGTGCGATCCTGCGTGTCGATTCTTGATACGAGAGGAATCGCGCAGGCACTCGTTTTACCCGATCCCGTTTCGGCTAGGCCCAGCACATCTTTGCCCGAAAGAATATGGGGCAGCGTCTTTTCCTGTATGGGCGTTGTCTCCTCGTAGCCCATCTCTTTGAGGGCTTCGAGTACAGGGGCAGGCAGGTTTAGTTCGCTAAAGAGCATACAACCCTTTCAATGAGTGATACATTGCTGCTATCGAGGAGACGCTGATTCTATGGGTGAAGCAAGGCGCTGCGGCGGATCTTCGAGAGGCAAGTTCTATATTATATATAAGATGACGTATCGTGGCAGATTATGCAAACACATCGCATTGCATTTGAGACGGAACTTCTTACTTTCTAATGCTTTAGAAAAGCGTGTTATACTCTTGAGAGGAAGTGTTTTATGAGCGAAGTTCGCGTCCGTTTGGCTCCTTCGCCGACTGGACCCACGCACGTGGGAACGGCGTATCAGGGACTGTTTGGTTTGCTGTACGTCAAGAAATATGGCGGTCAGTTTGTGCTGCGGATAGAGGACACGGATCAGACGCGCTCGCGCCGAGAATACGAAGAATCGCTTGTTCAGTCACTCCGTTGGGTCGGGTTGGAATGGGACGAGGGGCCCGATGTTGGCGGTCCGTACGGTCCTTATCGTCAGAGCGAACGGCTGGATTTGTACCAGGATCACGCGCGTAAACTCGTCGAGGCCGGACATGCGTACTACTGCTTTTGTACTGCCGAGCGGCTCAGCGATCTGCGCGCCGAGCAGGCTAAGAACAAAGAGCGTTTGGGCTACGATCGTCACTGCATGCACCTGTCAGCCGAAGAGGTTCAGCAGCGCGTCGCCAGCGGTGAGCGCTGCGTTATCCGCTTGAAAATGCCGCGGCAGGGCACCTGTATTGTGAAAGATCGTCTGCGGGGCACGGTCGAATTGGACTACGCACAGTCCGACGATCAGGTGTTGCTAAAGTCCGACGGTTTTCCCACGTACCACCTAGCCGTCGTCGTGGACGATCACCACATGCGCATCACGCATGTGATTCGCGGCGAGGAGTGGATTACTTCTACGCCTAAGCATCTCGTTTTATACGAGGCGTTTGGTTGGGACCCGCCCGAGTATATGCACTTACCTCTGTTGCTCAATACCGATGGCACCAAGATGTCCAAGCGGCGCAACCCAACTTCAATTGAATACTATCGAAGGGCCGGCTATCTGGGCGATGCGTTACTGAACTACTTGGCACTCATGGCCTATCCACCGCTGGGCGAGGAAGAGAAGTTTAGTCTTGCGCAACTGACCGACAACTTTGATGCCGATCGGATCAATCTAGGAGGGTCTATATTTGATCTGGAAAAGCTCAATTGGTTGAATGGGCGCTACGTGCGCGAGGAGCGCACGGCCGAGCAGATAATGGACGAAATGAAGGCATGGTTGCTCAACGATGAGTTTATTGCTCAGATCGTACCCTTGCTGCAGCAGCGCATGGAAACGCTCGGTGACTTTATGCCCAAGGCAGCCTTCTTTCTGGCGCGCGAAGTGTCGCCTTTAGCGGACGATCTCGTGCCCAAGAAGCGCACCGAAGACGAAGCGGTGCAAATGCTGCAGACGACCATCTGGACGCTGGATGCCGTGTCGCAATGGGATCGCACGCAGATCGAAGAGGCCGTTCGCTCAGTGGCTCAACACTGGGAGTGGCCGGTGCGCGACGTAACGGTCCCGCTTACAGCGGCACTGGTCGGATCGCGAGTTGGTCCTCCTCTATTCGATACGGTGCTGCTATTGGGACAGGATACGGTGCGCATGCGCCTGCTGCAGGCGATGAACGTGCTGGGCGGGCTTTCCAAAAAGAAGGCCGCGAAGTTGGAGAAAGCGTGGCGTCAGCCCAAGCCGTCGGCCTGAGACGCGGTGCCCTTTCGGGGCGAGAGGAAATGTAAATAGATTGGTAACGGCTTCGAGCATCACGGCTCGAAGCCGTTCCTGTTTCCGGATTTAAGCATTCTTTTTCTGCACGCGAGCCCAGGTGTCCCTCAGCGTAACCGTTCGGTTGAATACGGGCTGCTCAGCAGTGTGATCTCTGCTATCTGCACAAAAGTAGCCAACGCGTTCAAATTGGTAGGTATCACCTGCTTGGGCTTCGGCCAGCGCCGGCTCTAGGTAAATCGGCGAGACGACCTCTAGCGATTCGGGATTTATATTGTCTACGATACTGCCGCCTTCGGGGAATTTCCGCGGATTCTCGACGTTGAAAAGGCGGTCATATAGGCGCGCTTCTGCCGGCACGGCGTGCGCTGCCGAAACCCAGTGCAGCGTGGCCTTGACCTTGCGCCCGTCGGGTGAGTCTCCGCCGCGCGTCGCCGGATCGTAGGTGCAGCGGAGTTCGACCACTTCTCCATCATCGTCTTTAATCACCTCAGTGCAGGTAATGAAGTAGGCGTAGCGGAGGCGCACTTCGCGACCGGGTGCCAGGCGGAAAAACTTCCGCGGAGGGTCTTCCATAAAGTCCTCGCGCTCTATGTAGAGCTCGCGAGAGAAGGGCACTTGGCGCATACCCGCGCTTTCGTCTTCGGGGTTGTTGACGGCTTCGAGTAGCTCACTTTCGCCTTCCGGATAATTCTCAATCACTACCTTCAAAGGACGTAAAACGGCCATTCGGCGCAGCGCCGTCTTGTTGAGCTGATCGCGCATACAGTATTCGAGTAGGGCGATATCGATGTTGTTATCGCGCTTTGCAACGCCGACCTCGCGCCAAAAGCGGCGCACTGCTTCGGGTGGACAGCCCAAGCGACGCAGGCCGCGTAGCGTGTAGGTGCGCGGATCGTCCCAGTCGCGTATGATGCCCTGTTCCATCATCTCGCGGATATAGCGCTTTGAGAGCGCGGTGTAGGTGATGTTTCCGCGTGCAAATTCGATCTGGCGCGAGGGGAAGATTCCTAGCTGCTCAATAAACCACTCATACAACGGTCGGTTGTTGGCAAATTCGTATGAACACATGGAGTGCGTAATGCCCTCTAATGAGTCGCTCTGTCCGTGTGCCCAATCATACATTGGGTAGATGCACCACTGGTCTCCGCTGCGATGATGGTGCATGTGGATGATGCGGTACATGACGGGATCGCGCAGGTTGATGTTGGCTGAAGCCATATCGATCTTAGCGCGCAGGACTTTTGCCCCGTCGGGAAACTCGCCGTTTTTCATGCGCTCGAACAGGTCGAGGTTTTCTGCGACTGTGCGCTCGCGATAGGGACTGTTGGTGCCTGGTTCGGTCAGCGTACCCCGATTGGCGCGCATCTCTTCTGCCGATTGGTCGTCTACGTAGGCCAGCCCTTTCTCTATGAGCTGGACGGCCCACGCGTAGAGTTGGGGAAAGTAGTCCGAGGCGTAATACTCGTGCTCGCCCCAGTCGAATCCGAGCCAGCGGATATCTTCTTTTATTGCATCGACGAACTCCTGCTCTTCGCGAGCGGGATTCGTGTCGTCAAAACGCAGGTGACAGCGACCTCCCATTTCGTCAGCGATGCCAAAATTAATGCAGATAGCTTTTGCATTGCCGATTGTCATATAGGCGTTTGGTTCGGGCGGAAAGCGGGTGATGACGTCTTGATACCGACCGTCCTTCAAGTCCTTGTCGATCTCCTCGCGCAAAAAATCGCGCGCGGCCTCCGTTCCCTCCTGTGAACCTTCGCGATGTGTTTTCGCGTCGCTCATGTTACCTCATTTGCAATAGGCGCACGCGTTGGCGTGATACCGTGCGCCGGTACAACGAGAAAACCCGCTGCGCGGTGTGGGCAGCGGGTTGGTCTCGTAAGATCACTATGTAGAGCACTGGACTATCCGCCGACGGGTTATGGCACAGGTTGTTGCTGTCGCTGTCGTTGGCAGATGGTCATTATGCTCGGCTCGTATACGGTGGTTAACTCCTTTAATAATAGGGTAATACGCGCTGAAGTCAAGGCATTAGCTGCTCGGAGAACGCTCCCACGAACTCGTTTTCCAGTGCGCCGTTGGGCGCGTATAGTCCGTGCCTTTAGGAGGCAGAAACTGACGTAGGTGCTTACAGCCGTAAGCGAAACCTTCCAGTCCGGGAAAACCGCGATCTTCGTTCTCGACGCACAGCACATAGCTATAGCCCGACTCGAGCAGTGCGCCTATGATCGTGGCCCAGTCGAGCTGGCCGCGTCCCGGCACGCGATACTGCCACCACCAGTTGCCTATGATGCCCTGACGGTAGCGCATGCGTTCGCTGATCTCGCAGTCTTTTACGTCTGCAAAATACCATTTCCCGGCAAAGTCGCGTATTACGTCCTCAACGGGCAGCATGCCCATCCACAGCCAGTGAGAGGGGTCGCAGGAAAGGCCGAGATGGGGCGAGGGGACGGCGTCGAGTATTTTTTCCCACATTTCTGGATTGCAGCCAATCTGGCCCATGCGCACGGCTACGTCGAGCGAGACCTTGATGTCGAGATCTTCAGCCACGTCCATGACGGGGCCAAACATAGTGCGGAACCGTTCGACCAATTCGTCTGAGCGGTCGGTTGGGTTGCCAGGAGGCGAAGAAAACATGCCGTAAAACTGTCCGTTGCGCACGGGCGAACCGCTGCTTGTTATGATGACGGGGCACTCGAGCGCACGCGCTGATTGAATGGCTTTTATAAGGCGCTGCTGTTCTGCGTGTGCTTCGTTCTCATCGTCGTCGAGCAGGTTGTGATGGGCGGTGATGCAGGATAGGTATACGTCGTGTTTGGACAGCGTGTCTCGCACCGATGATGCGCCGCCGTCTATGATCGTCTGTGAATCAAGTGCGCCTCTGTCGGCTAGGCGCACGCAGTCGAAATCGTTCTCGTGCGCCCAGCGTGCGCATTCATCTAGGCTCCAATTGCCTTCTTCGCCGGCGCTAGCCATGAAACTGATATCCATTGCAAACTCGCTTGATAGAAAGGGAATGCTGCGTTAGATTTTTCCGCGCAGAATACGCGTCAATTTATCGATAGAGGAAGAAAGTAAATACCATGGCACACATCAACGAAAATTACCTCAAGCTAGCTGCAGGATACCTATTTCCCGAAATTGCGCGACGGGTCAACGTCTATGCGGAGGCCAATCCTCAGGCCGACGTGATTCGTCTTGGCATCGGCGATGTCGTCAAAGGCATTCCGCGTCCGATAGTCGATGCGATGAAGAATGCAATGGAGGAGATGGCGCACGATGAGAGCTTTCAGGGCTATCCGCCCGATCAGGGACAGGAGTGGCTGCGACAGGCAATCGTGGATAACGATTTTTCATCGCGCGGCGTGCAGATCGACATCAGCGAAGTGTTTGTCTCGGATGGAGCCAAGTGCGATTCGGGTAATATTCAAGAGATCTTTGGTCCTCATTGCACGGTGGCGTTAACCGATCCGGTTTATCCAGTGTACTGCGATAGCAACGTCATGGCCGGCCGCACGGGAACGGCCGAAAACGGTCGCTATGCGGGCATGGTCTACCTGCCCTGCACGGCTGAAAATGGCTTTATGCCGCCGCTGCCTGAAGGGAGCGTAGATATTATCTACTTGTGCTCGCCTAACAATCCCACGGGGACGGTGATGACGCGAGAGGATTTAGCCCAGTGGATTGACTATGCTAAGCGCGAGAAGGCCATCATCCTCTTTGATTCGGCCTATGAGGGCTATATCACAGACGATTCGATTCCCCACTCCATTTACGAGGTAGAGGGTGGACGTGAAGTGGCCATCGAATTTCGTTCATACTCTAAGAATGCGGGTTTCACCGGTATTCGCTGTGGCTACACGGTGGTGCCTAAAGAGCTGCAGGGCTATACGGAAGCCGGTGAGGCGATCGACTTGCATCGGCTTTGGGCGCGCCGCCACTCGACCAAATTCAACGGCGTGGCCTATCCCGTCCAGCGCGGTGCTGAGGCGGCGTATTCGCCAGAAGGTCAGAAGGCCATTCGCGAAATCATCGCGTTCTACCTGGAGAACGCATCTATTATGCGCGACAAGCTAGAAGCCGCCGGTATTCAGGTCTACGGAGGCGTTCACGCTCCCTATCTCTGGCTAAAGACACCTGAAGGGCAGGACAGTTGGGGCTTTTTTGACCACCTGCTCCAAAAGGCCCACGTCGTCGGTACGCCAGGTGCGGGTTTCGGCGCGGCGGGAGAAGGCTATTTTCGCCTGTCGGCATTTAATCACCGCGACAAGATCAATGAAGCCATGGCGCGCATCGTTCAGATGTAACGAAAATGCGACGAGCTAAGATTGTCTGTACCATTGGTCCGGCGAGCCATTCGCCGGACGTGCTGCGTGCACTCGTTGACGCCGGTATGGACGTAGCGCGACTCAACTTCTCGCACGGCAGTCATGCGGATCACGCAGCCGTAGTGGCTGATTTGCGCCGCATTGCGGATGAAGCGGGACGGCCCCTGGCGATTTTACAAGATTTGCAGGGGCCTAAGATTCGTCTGGGTATGCTGCAGGGCGGCGCAGTACAACTGGGCACGGGCGCCCGTTTTGTGCTGACTACCGAAGAAATTGAGGGCGATGCAGATCGCGCGTCGACTACCTACAAGGCGCTGCCTTCAGATGTAACGCAGGGTGACGATATTCTGTTGAGCGACGGACTGCTGCGGCTGAGAGTTGATGGCGTCAACGGTGAAGACATCACGTGCACTGTAGTGGATGGCGGACATCTCAGGCAGCGTGCCGGTATCAACCTGCCCGGTGCCGAACTGAGCGTGCCGTCCATGACGGAAAAAGACCTAGCCGATCTGGCCTTCGGCGTTGAGCAGGGCGTCGATTGGGTCGCCCTGTCGTTTGTTCGCAGCGCGGCCGACGTCGATGCGCTCAAAGCGGAACTCGCCCGTTTGCAAGCGGATGCAGGCGTTATTGCCAAGCTGGAGAAACCACAAGCGATTGATGCGCTCGATGACATTGTCGATGCAGCTGATGCGATTATGGTTGCACGCGGTGATCTCGGAGTGGAGATGTCGCCCGAGCGCGTTCCCTTTATTCAGAAAACGATTATTCGCGCCTGCGCTGCCGCCGGTAAACCGGTCATAACGGCTACGCAGATGCTTGAGTCCATGATCGAAAACCCGCGACCGACGCGCGCAGAGGCTTCAGACGTGGCCAATGCCGTCTTTGATGGCACCGATGCGGTGATGCTCTCCGGAGAGACCGCTATGGGGGCTCATCCGATTCACGCCGTGCAGATGATGCATCGCATCGTTAGTGAGGCCGAGCGCAACGTTGCTGCTCAGCCCGAAATGCGCCGCCGCGCACGCCGCGAGGCAGCGCTTTCTTTTTCTGATGCCATTGCCGAGGCTGCAGGTCAGGTAGCGGCCGATACGAAGGCTGCCGCGATCGTCGCTTTTACCCAATCTGGATTTAGCGCCAAGCTGATTGCTCGATCCCGCCCACAAACGCGAATCTATGCGTTTACGCCTCACAGACGGGTCCAGCGACGTCTGTGCGTGCACTGGGGCCTCGAGCCGCGTTATGCCGCGTACTTAGAGCGCACGCAGGATATGATAGAGGTTGTGGAACAGCAGCTCTTAGAAGAGGGCATTGTTCGCGCTGGGGATAGTCTCGTGTTTCTCGCCGGTATGCCGAGTAACCGACCTGGCACGACCAATATGCTTCGCCTGCACACAGTGGGAGATGAAGTGCGGTAGGGCATCGTACCTTCGCTATAGGGTACGGAGGCGGTAGCCGAATGCTCGTTCGGCTACCGCCTCCGTTTTAGTTTGAGCACTTATGCATCGTTGTCTGACGGATTTAAGTGTTTTACATAGGTCCTGTGGAGCACATCCAACAGGTCCGTGCGCGACAGCTGTGGATATTCTCGGGCGTGCACGTTTATCAATCGATTCATCTTGCGCGCAAGCTCTGTTTTAGCCGGATCGCTGGGCGTTGTTTCTTCTTCTGCTTTGACGTTGGCTTCCGCTGCGCGAATCCTGTCTACGTCCACCTTATAGAAGACTTCTTGGGGAGTTCGCTCGTCCCATGCCCGTTCTATAGGTATCACGCCTATTTGCTGGTAGTGACGTAGGGTTTCTATACTCAGCCTTGTGATTTGAGATAGCTCAAGCATGGTGTAGGGGCCGCGTATGTTAGATTTCGCCATGGAACTGCCTCGTGAAAAGGGGGATGTTTTTAGTCGAGTTATACATAGCAATAGTCATACCAGTGAGGGATGTCTATTCGGGGGCTGTGATAAGCGGTTTTTTCCGCCCGAGATGGCTCCGGAAAGAGACAATCTTGTGCGTTGTCTATGCTCGTAACACAAAATTGTCATGAGAGCTGCCACATCAAGTGAAGTGTATACATGTACTTGTTGACGCTCGTGTTACGATTGCTTAATTTATGACATGCAATTAATCAAAAATTATATAAATATTAAATAATATGCCGCCAGCTAAAACAAAGACAAATAAGTCAAAAGTGCGCACGTTTTCCGCCACGGACCGAGATGATGCCATGCTCGACGCAATTGCTCACTATCATGGCAACAGCAAAAGTGCGATGATCGCCGGTCTGATTCGCAAAGAATTTTGGCGCGTATTTCCCAACGGTACGGATGTAGTTGAACCCGATGAAGGAGCACAGGTTAAGTCATGACGGAGACGCAGATGCCCGGCGTTGGCACCACCGATCTGCCCACAGCAGAGTTGGTCGATCAGATCAATCGACTGCGCGAGGAAAAACGTGCGGTTATCTTAGCCCATAACTACCAAGTCCCCGAAATACAAGATATCGCAGACGTCACGGGTGATTCGCTGGGTCTTTCTATTGAAGCGTCCAAGACCGATGCCGATGTGATTGTGTTCTGCGGCGTGCACTTTATGGCGGAATCTGCCAAGATTCTGAGTCCGGAAAAGAAAGTTTTACTACCGAATATGAGTGCGGGGTGCTCGTTGGCCGACTCCATCACGCCAGAGAGCTTAGACGATTGGAAAGTGCGCTATCCCGACCATGAGGTAGTCACCTATGTCAACTCTACGGCAGAGGTCAAAGCAGAGTCGGATATCTGCTGCACTTCGGCCAACGCGGTGTCGGTAGTACGCAGCCTAGATACGGACAAGATCCTCTTTACACCCGATCGAAATCTGGGACGCTGGGTCGCCGAGCAAGTGCCTGAAAAAGAGGTCGTGATTTACGATGGAGCCTGTCCGACGCACGACGTGCTGCGCGCGGCTAGCGTGGAGCGTACGCGCGGTGAATTTCCAGAAGCCGTGATCATTGCGCACCCAGAATGTCGCCAAGACGTGGTGGAAATTGCCGACGAAGTATGCTCGACTACGGGCATGCTCGACGCCGTCGAAAAATATCCCGAAGCGAAGACGTTTATTATCGCGACGGAAAATGGAATGTTACATCAGCTTAAAACGCGCTTTCCTGATAGGGAATTTGTTGCTGCAGATGGCTGCATCGGCTGCCGTTTACACTGTCCCTATATGAAGGTGACGGGCCTACAGGATCTGTACTTTTCTCTGGCAGAGGAGCGTTTTGAAATTTTGCTCGATGGCGATGTCATAGAAGGAGCACGGCGTTCGCTCGAGCGCATGATGGCGGTCCCGCGCGATCACTGAGCTCAAATATTGCCAACAAAAAAGCGGTCGTCCCATAGATGGGTGACCGCTTTTTTGCTGTCGTTTCCGATACTTATACTAAGGCGATGAAATCGCTATATATACGTGTTGATAATGTTCTCTATCATCTCTTCGCGCCCGCTGCGCTTTGCCGGTTCGCCATGTTTAATAACGTAGCGTTCCATTTCGGCCATCGTCGCTTTACCCTGCATAATCTTGCGCCCAATGCCGCTGCGATAGGAAGCGTAGCGCTCCTTGATTAGGTCGTTGAGCGCGCCGTCGTCTATGATCTTTTGCGCGGTGCGCAATCCTCGCGCGAAAGCATCCATGCCACCTATATGCGCGTGAAACATATCTTCCAGATCAAACGATCCGCGGCGCAGCTTGGCATCAAAGTTGACGCCGCCCCGTCCGAGACCTCCCTGTTTTAGGATGACGAGCATGGCGTAGGTTGTGCTATACAGGTCGGTGGGAAATTGGTCGGTGTCCCAGCCCAGCAGATAGTCGCCCCGATTCGCGTCAATGCTGCCCAATTTGCCTTCTGCTGAAGCGACGGCTAGGTCGTGTTCAAAAGTGTGTCCGGCCAGCGTGGCGTGGTTTGCCTCCACGTTGATTTTGAACTCGTCGAGAAGGTCGTACTTGCGCAGGAAGCTGAGCACGGTGGCTGAATCAAAATCGTATTGATGCTTGGTCGGTTCCTTGGGTTTGGGCTCGATCAGCAACGTGCCTTTAAATCCTATGCGTTTTTTGTGGTCAACGGCCATATGCAGCAAGCGGGCCATTTGATCTTGCTCGTGGGCCATGTTGGTGTTGAGAAGATTAGAATATCCTTCCCGTCCACCCCAGAATACGTAGTTGGCCCCTTTGAGTTCGTGGGTGCATTCCATGGCTTTTTTGATCTGAGAGGCGGCCCAGGCAAAGACGTGGGCATCGGGGTTGGTGCCGGCGCCGTGCGTGAAACGCTCATGGGAAAAGCAGTTTGAAGTGCCCCATAGCAGCTTAATACCCGTATCGCGCTGCATCTTTTTTGCGAGCGAGACAATGTGATCCAACCGCTTGTTGCTCTCTTTAAGAGTTTCTCCTTCTGGCGCAATGTCGCGATCGTGCCAGCAGTAAAAGGGCGCGCCGAGCTTGCTGATAAACTCAAACGCTGCCCGTAGCGTATCTTCGGCGCGCTGCATTGGGTCGCTCGCCCGGTCCCATGGGCGATCGTATACCGGTGCGGGTCCAAAGGGATCTGTGCCGCCGCCTTTAAAGGTGTGCCAATAGGCTACGGAAAAGCGCAGATGCTCTTCCATGGTCTTTTTGCCCACTTTCTCCTTCGCATTATAGTGCTTGAAGGCAAGCGGATTTTTCGAGTCTGGTCCTTCGTATTGTACGTTTTTTATGCCCTTGAAAAATTCGGCCATTGGTCTGTCTCTCCCGATTGAGTTCGTAGATTTTGGCGCGGTTAAATTAGATAATTCTTACAGGTGATCCAATAGCTGCTGCGGCGTTTCTAACAGGTGCTGTGCGCCGCTATCCAGCAGTTCTGCTCCCGGTCGAAAACCCCAGGTGGCCCCCAGTGCATACATGCCTGCCGCGCGAGCCGTTTGCATATCCGTGTTGGTATCGCCCAAGTAGATAAAATCACGGGGTGCGATATGCATCTCATCGGCCATTTCCAGAGCGGAAGTCGGATCGGGTTTAGTCGGCACGTTGGGACGCGCTCCGCGCACAATCGCAAAGTGCCAGTCTGGGAGCAGATGTGCGACGGCTTGCACGGTAAATGATTCGGGCTTGTTGGAAAGCACGACCATAGGTATGGTCCGCTCCTGCAGCGCATCTAAGAGAGCTGGTATGCCCTCATAGGGACGGCTCTTGGCTTGCCATCTCCGGCCGTATTCGTCTTCCATGGCCTCGCGAAGTTGAGCATGCACAGAAGGAGTATACGCGCTGGATGGCAGCACGCGGCGGACTAGCACATCGACGCCGTCGCCGACAAAATAGCGATAGGATGATACGGGATGTGAGGGAAAGCCCGTGCGCTCCAAGGCGGCGTTCATCGAATCCGCTAAGTCGTCCAACGTATCTAATAGAGTTCCATCTAAATCGAATAATACAGCGCGCTTCATGAGGGGGTCCTATATGAGATGGGTATTGATAGGGTGCGGTCGGGCGTGGTGTCGAATTGAACTATTCCGGCGTTACGTAGGCAGAGGTGATACCTCCATCGACGGTAAAAGAGGTACCCGTTATATAGGAGGATTCATCTGAGGCTAAAAATACCACGGTCTGGGCAATTTCATCGGCCTTTCCGAAGCGCCCCATGGGAATATGCACTAGCCTGCGCTGCCGCTTTTCTTCGGTGTCTAGGTATTTCATCAAGAGCTCCGTGTGCAGCGGTCCGGGGCACAGCGCGTTAACGCGAATGTTTTCTCGGGCATGCACGGCTGCTAGCTCTCGGCTTAGCGCCAATACGCCTCCCTTGCTCGCCGTATAGGCAATCTGCGGCGTAGCGGCGCCGAGTAGGGCGACAAAGGACGCGGTGTTAATAACAGAGCCGCCGCCGGCTTTGCGCAGAGCCGGTATGCCGTGTTTACAGCACAGAAAGACGCCTTTTAGATTTACTTGCATGGTCAGATCCCATACGTCCTCGTCTGTATCGACCGCATCGCCGTCGTCTATGTGAGATATGCCCGCGTTGTTAAAGAGCACGTCGAGGCGACCATAGGCCGATTCAGCCCTTTCAATCATTGTGCGACAGTCTGCATCGTTGGATATGTCGGCTCGTACGGGAATACAGGCTCCACCGGTTGAGCTTACCGCTTGGGCCGTTTTCTCGGCCGTCTCTTCGCGTTGGTCTACGGCGACAATAGACGCGCCTTCAGCGGCACAGCGAAGAGCGCTGTGATAGCCGATACCGCTTCCGGCTCCGGTGATTAAAACAACTTTGTTCTCGAGTCTCATAGGCGATAAGGGATAAGGAGCTTCTATCCGCGTTCAAAGTAGCGCGCGCGTTCCCAAGAGGTAACGGCTTCGTCGTATTTGCGCTGTTCTGTGCGGAAAAAATGCACGTAGTGGTCGACTACATCGTTGCCAAAAGCCTGGCGAAACACGTCTGAACGCTCGAGCGCATCGGTGGCCTCTGCGAGGTTGGCCGGCACGCTCTTGGCGGAGTCGTCCTGATAGGCATCTCCGCTGAATAGAGGTGGTGGTTCGATTGCGTTCTTGATCCCGTCCATGCCGGCGGCCAGCGCGGCGGCATACGCTAGGTAGGGATTGGCGTCGGCGCCCGGTAGGCGCGACTCTATGCGCTGACTTTTACCCGTTCCAACTATGCGGAATCCGGCCGTGCGGTTGTCGCGACTCCAGGCGATGCGGGTTGGGGCCCAGGATTGGTAGACATAGCGCTTGTAGGAGTTGGGATAGGGCGCGTAAAAAGGGGCCATTGCGCGGGCGTGGTGCATCCACCCGCCGAGAAAGTGGCGAAATATATCAGACGTCTCATCGCCAAATACGGCTCGGTCCTCACGGTCCCACAGGCTCAGGTGCAGATGCATACTGGAACCTGCCAGGTCACTGCGCCATTTAGCCATAAAAGAGACGGCTATTTGCTGTGCCCAGGCAATCTCTTTAAACGCCTGTTTGTATATGCACTGGCGGTCGGCCATTTCCAAGACTTCTGCGTAGCGCAGGTTGAGCTCGTGCTGACCTGGTCCCCACTCGCCTTTGCTAAATTCGACCGGAATACCGCTGGATTCCATGTGGCGACGAACCGCAGCATTGATCTGCTCTTCCTTTGTGCCCTGAAACATGTGGTAATCTTCTATATAAGCACTGAAGGGCTGCAGGTCTTCATAGCCCTTGGCGTGCGCCTCTTCGTAGGAGTCCTTGAAAAGATAGTATTCGAGCTCAGAGCCCCCTTTGGCGCTATACCCCATCTCGGCTAGGGCACCGAGCTGTTTCTTTAGCATGGTGCGTGGCGCAACCGCTACTAAATCATGTGTCGACTCATCGTATACGTCACAGACAATGAGCGCAGAGCGATCGAGCCAAGTCGCCAGGCGGAGCGTGGACCAGTTGGGAACGCAGTGCACGTCGCCATAGCCCTTGTTCCAGTTGGCAAACTCGTAGCCTTCGACGACGTCCATTTCCATATCTACCGTAAACAGATAGTCGCAGGCGTGCATGCCGTGTTCGGCGACGTGGTCCAGAAAGTATCGCGCTGCGATGCGCTTGCCGACGAGGCGACCGTAGAGGTCTGGGAAAACGGCTAGGACAGTTTCCACTTGTCCTTCGCGCACTGCGCGTTCGAGATCTTCTAGGCTGAGCATGCCGTTGGTGTGTTCGGCGTTCATGGCGTGTTCCCCGATGCGTATATGGTATCGACGGTAGTGTAGTGCGGGGGTGTGGTAGGCGCAAGAGGCTAGGCGTTGACAGAGGCGCGGAGAGAATGTTTCCTATGGTTTATAATAGAAAGGAAGACGGACATGGATCGCGATACGGCCTTTGAGATGGCGCAGTCCACGATGCGGTTTGGTTCGGGGATTACGCGCGAAGTTGGAATGGATTTGAAGGATCGTGGCCTAAGGCGCGTAATGGTGCTGACGGACCCTGCGCTGCGCGATCTTCCTCCGGTGCAGACGGCGCTAAGGGCGATGGACCGGGAGGGCGTCGAGTATGCTATTTATGATGGCGTGCGGGTCGAGCCTACAGACACTTCGTTCCGAGAGGCTATTGCCTTTGCCCAAGAGGGTGCCTTTGATGGATTTGTCGCCATTGGCGGTGGATCGACTATCGATACGGCCAAAGTCGCCAATCTGTATACCAGCTACCCGGCTGAATTCCTCCACTACGTCAATGCGCCCATTGGCGAAGGGCAGCCTGTTCCAGGGCCTACCAAGCCGCTGATTGCCATTCCTACCACGGCAGGCACCGGCAGTGAGACAACGGGGGTTGCGATCTTCGACTACGTGGAAATGCAGGCCAAAACGGGCATTGCGCACCGATACCTCAAGCCAACCCTCGGCTTGGTCGACCCAGACAATACGCGTTCGATGCCGGCTTCTGTAGCGGCTGCCACAGGATTAGACGTGCTCAGCCACGCGCTCGAATCGTATACGGCTCTACCCTACGATCGGCGTCCGCGTCCAGAGCGTCCACAGCTGCGACCAGCCTACCAGGGGGCTAACCCGATAAGCGATCTATGGTCATTGCAGGCGCTGCGTTTAGTGGCTGAATATTTACCACGCGCCGTTGCTGATCCTGCGGACGACGAGGCGCGCAGCCAAATGATTATGGCCTCTGCGCTGGCGGGAATAGGGTTTGGAAACGCGGGGGTGCACCTACCTCATGGGATGTCGTATCCGGTGGCGGGGATGGTAAAGACCTTTGTTCCGTCGGGCTATGCCGTAGACTATCCGCTCGTGCCGCACGGTATCGCAGTAATCGTAAATGCGCCGTCGGTTTTTCGTTTTACGGGATCTGCCAACCCGCAGCGCCATCTGTATGCGGCTGAGGTGTTGGGTGCGGACGTCAGTGGAGTGCATATGGAAGAGGCGGGTGAGCTATTGGGCATGAAACTCATAGAGCTGATGCGCCAGCTCGATATGCCCAACGGATTGAGTGCATTGGGGTATAGAGACGATCATATTCCAGCGCTGGTGCAGGGCACGCTGCCTCAGCATCGAGTTACGAAACTGTCGCCGCGCCCTGCGGAAGAGGAAGAGTTGGCCATGCTCTTTGCTGGTGCAATGCGCTATTGGTAGCAGATTCTATGTGCTATGTGAAGATACGTTCTATGGGGTACGTCTACGACACGACGACGGGTTCTCGCTCTAGGCGTATGGAAAATTGCGCTTCGACTTCGCGCTGTATGTCCGCGGCGAGTTCGAGTAGCTGGTGGGTGCTGCCGTCGTAGTTGACGAGTGCCAAGGCATGCCGCTGTGAGACGCCCACGCCGCCGCGCCGGTATCCCTTGGCAAAGCCAGCCCGTTCTACGAGCCATGCTGCGGGCACCTTTACGCCGCCTGCTTCGGGAAAAGAGGGCGCGTCCTCAGCCTGCTGCTGCAGGGTGATAAACTGCTCTGGCGATAGGACCGGATTGACGAAAAACGAGCCTGCGGAACGGCTATTGGGATCGTCGGGCGCGACCACCATAGATTTGCCGGAGCGCAGCGCTAGCACCGCGGTGCGCACCGCATTCAGCGCATCCGGTCCCGCGGTCTGACGCATTTCCACGGCTTGTTCCAGCTCTGCATATCGCAAGTGGGGACGTCCATCCTCGCGCAGCGCGTAGCGCACTTCGGTGATAATAAAGCGGTCCGCATCGGGTCCTTTGAAGCGGCTATGTCGGTAGGAGAAGTCGCATTCTGCACGTGTGAACTCAACTTCTTGCAGCGAATTTCTGTCTATCGCTCGCACGGATGTAATCGTTTCGCGGACCTCTTGACCATAGGCGCCGACGTTTTGAATAGGCGTCGCGCCTACCTGGCCGGGGATGCCCGACAGACATTCGACGCCAGCCAGGCCGCGCTTGACGCACTGGGCGACAAAGTGATCCCAGTCTTCTCCAGCTGCAACGCGCGCCGTTTGCGCGTCGAACTGCACGCCTTGCAGGTCTATTTTTAGCACCAATCCGCCAAAGCCCTCGTCGGCAAATACCACGTTGCTGCCGCCGCCCAGTACGTGTACGTCGAGATGCATATCGTCGGCCCAAGTTAGGGCACTGCGCAGTGTTTCGAGGGTCGAACAGGTGGCGAAATAGCGCGCAGGTCCACCTAAATGTAGGGTCGTATAGGGGGCTAATGTAACGCCTTCGCTCAGGTAGGTTGGCAGAGAACTCGTCATAAGAGTTAAGATAGGTGGCACGGCCGCTTGCGCCAATTCGCCACAGCCCATTTTCTTATACCCTATGAAAAAGACAATTTACTTAGCTTCTCCCTATGGGTTTTCCGCGCAGTGGAAAGAAAAGCTCTTACCCGATTTCGTCGCTGCGCTGGAAGCGTTGGGTGCTCAGGTATGGGAGCCGTTTGCTCGCAACAATCAGGTGGATTTCTCGAAAGAGGGTTGGGCCTATGAAGTGGGACGGGCCGATTTGCGCGATGTGGTAGAGTCGGATGCCATCTTTGCCATTGTGAACGGCACACCTCCCGACGAGGGCGTCATGGTAGAGCTCGGTGCGGCCATTGCGCTCGGGAAGAAAACGTTTCTATTCCGCGACGATTTTCGTCGCTGCACGGACTGCGAGGAATACCCGCTGAACCTGATGGTGTTCACCGGCCTGCCCCGTCGGGGATGGCGGGATTATTACTACTGCTCTGTTGCAGAGATCAGTGCGCCTGACAAGGCACTGGCGCGCTGGCTGCGGGGGGAACTTGACGAGCATTCCGGATAGGGAGACAAGTTAATGCGCACGGAAATCGCGCCCCATCTTTTACAAGAGCCCGATGTCAAAGACGCAGAAGCTGCGCTGCGCGCCTGCGTGCACTGCGGCTTCTGTAATGCTACGTGTCCGACGTATTTGCTGACGGGTAACGAATTGGAAGGCCCGCGGGGGCGTATTTATCTGATGAAGACCTCGCTCGAAGGGCATATAAAACCGAGTCAACAGACGCTGGAGCACATTGACAGCTGCCTGGGATGCCTGTCGTGTGAAACGACCTGCCCGAGCGGCGTAGACTATTCTCGTCTTTTAGAAGAGGCACGTCCGCGCTTAGAAAAGAAGGTGAAACGATCGCTTTCGGATCGTCTCCTCCGCTCTGTTATAACGCGCTTTCTGCCCTATCCAGCGCGCTTTCGACTTGCACTCAAGATGTCGGGCTTAGGGCGCGCGCTATCCTTCCTCGTCCCCTCAAATATGGCTCCTCTGCTCGATATGGCTCCCAAACGCCTTCCACGCCCAGCTGAATTAGCAAAGCCAGGTGTTATAGCAGCCGTTGGATCGAAGCGTCTGCGCGTGGCGCTGCTGACTGGATGCGCTCAGTCGGTGCTGGGCCCTCAGATTAATGACGCGACCGTTCGGCTGCTGACGCGCTTGGGAGCTGAAGTCGTGATACCCAACGATACCGGCTGTTGCGGTGCGCTGACTTTTCACATGGGCGAGCGACGTCAAAGCCGCAAGCTGATGGGACATATGATCGAGGTTTGGCACAGAGAAATCGAAGGCGATGGATTGGATGCGATCGTGCTCAATACGTCGGGCTGTGCGACTGCGGTGCGCGAGTATGAATATCTATTCCGTCACGATCCAACGCTAGCTGAAAAAGCCAAAGCAGTGGTCGAGCGCGTGCGCGACGTAACGGAAGTGGTCGCCGAACTGGGGTTAGGTGAGATCGGAGAGTCTTCGGGGCTGCGCATCGCCTATCACGATGCCTGTTCCCTACAGCATGGTCAGCATATAAAGAGTGAACCGCGCACGCTGTTGCAGGCGGCTGGCTTCACCGTGCTAGAAGTGCCAGAGGGACACATCTGCTGTGGAAGTGCCGGCACGTACAATATGCTGCAATCGGAGATGGCTGAAAAACTGCAAAAGCGCAAGGTGGAACACATAGAGAGCGTGCAGCCGCAGGTGGTGGCTGCGGGAAATATTGGCTGTATGGAACAGATTGGCCGCGCTACGGGCGTACCGGTCGTGCATACCGTGCAACTGTTGGATTGGGCAACGGGTGGACCGCGTCCAATCAATCTGCAGACTGTTTAACGTCAGGAGCGAAGATGCCGCCAGCTAATATTGTGTTTATCCACGCCGAAAGTATGGACGGTCGCAAGATGGGTTGCATGGGCCATCCCGCGTTGAAGGATGCGACGCCCAACTTGGATCGGCTTGCCGCCGAAGGCGTACTCTTTGCCAACGCCTATAGCAATTGTCCCGTATGCAACCCGTCGAGAGCCAGCATGTGGACGGGCAAATATCCGCACTACCGAGACTGTTGGAATAATCACGAGGGCCTGCGCGATGGGGTGCAAACATACCGGGATGCGCTAGAGTGGTCGGGTTATCGAACGCAGGCCATTGGACCCATAGACTACGCCCACGGCAAGCATTCGATACGCGACCGAATCGGCTCATGGACGCGCTCTGCAATGATTGAACGCCCTACCGTGCGCACGCCCCTGCCGCAGGTTATTGGGCCTGGACAAGCGCATGGTGCGGACTGGCAGCATACCTGGGACGCGATTCGTGAGATCGAAGCTGCTGCGCGTGAAAGGCGCCCGTTTTGCACGTATTTAACGACGGGCTTAGTGCATCCACCCTTTATGGCAGAGCAGCGGCACCTGGATCGGATTGAGGCGCAGGCCATCGATGTGCCGCCGCTATTTGGTTTAGACCAGACTGAGCACCCGGCTGTTCGCTACCAGCGAGTCGCAAAAAACTGCGCTAGGGCTTTCTCTCCCATGCTCGTTCGGCATATGCGACACGTCTACTTTGCAATGATTGCCGCTCTGGATGAGATGGTCGGGCGCGTGGTGCAGCAAATAGACGACTTGGGGTTACGCGACTCGACGTACATCATTTTCTCTAGCGATCACGGAGAAATGGCCGGCGAACAAAACCAAGTGCTCAAACGCTGTATGTATGAAGCCTCGGCTCACGTGCCCCTAATCGTTCGCGGGCCTGATGTGCGACAGGGTGCCGTGGTCGATGAGCCCGTATCGCTTATCGATCTCTACCCAACGCTTATGGATATGGCAGGTGTGAACTATCAGACGCTGGCGGATCGTCCCGGGTATACAGAAGCGTTGGACGGTGAGTCGTTAATGCCACAGTTGACTGGCAACGCTCCCCGTCAGCGCGCGTGGGCGATGGCCGAATACCACGGCGATCGCGCCTGCACGGGCACGTTTATGCTGCGCGAAGATCGCTGGAAACTGATTCGACACATGGGATTTGCCTCGGAGCTATACGATCTCGGGGAAGATCCGGGAGAACAGCGCGATTTAGCCGCATTGCAGAGCGACGTAGTTAATCGTTTAGAAGGCCTACTCGATGCGCATTTTGACTGCGCCAAAATTGATGAAAGGGCCAAAGCCTACGACCGTGCGTCCTTTCTGCGCTGGCGGGCCTTTGCTCAAGCCGAAGGGTTTTACGAGGAGACGATGGCCCACGTCTTTAGCGGATACGATCGCCAAAGTATTGAGGAGTTGCAGCGGTGGACAGACCGCGATGAAGCGCAGGTAGAAGCGTGGCTAGAGCGCACATCGAACTAGCGTTTGGTCCGTCTATTGCGCGTTCTGACGGGAAAGCGACTGGATAAAATATATGAGACAGATACAGCGGATATACGCGTGCGTGCTGGCCATTTTAATTGGGGGGGCTTGTGGTGGAGACGAAGGGATGCAGAGTGTGGAAATGGGTGAAGAGTCTCCCTACAGAGTAGGCGTGTATTACTATCCTTGGTATGGGGGCGATTTTCACGGCGGCAAGTATATGCGTGCTCGTCTCGTACCGCCTCAGTATCCGACCTTGGGAGAATATGACGACCGTGAAGCGGGCGTCGTGTCACAGCATCTGGCGTGGAGTCGCCAAGCGCATATATCGCTCTGGGTCGCCAGTTGGTGGGGCCCCGACCGACGCGAAGATCGCACGCTCTTACAGAGCATCTTGCCCCATCCCGAACTGGGTGATATGAAGATTGCGCTGTTTTACGAAACGACGGGACGCACGCGCAGCTTTAGTTCGTTTGACGCCGTTGGCCCCGATGTCGCCTATATGGCAGAGCACTACTTTGATCATCCCAACTACTTAAAAATTGACGGCAAGCCCGTACTTTTTGTCTATCTGACGCGGGTGCTGTCTCGGAACGGGACGCTGGGGGAGGTAGTAGAGGCGATGCGCGCTGCAGCGGCGCAGACCGGACACGAACTGTATATCATAGGTGACGAGGTTTTTGGTCAGCCTCCGAGTTCATCTAGTGCGCTGGGATTGCTCGACGCTGTTACCAACTACGACGTATATGGAAGTATGGGAGCTAAGGGTTATGCGGGGCAGGGGGGCGTCGATCGCTACTACGGAGCACAGGCACAGTGGCGCGCGCTGGCCCACGAGGCCGGTGCGGCCTTCGTGCCAGCGGCAACGCCGGGATTCAACGACAAGGGCGTGCGCGGTGGGCACGAGGCGACCTCGCGCAAATTGCATAGCGATGCCGAATACGGCTCGCTGTTTCGCGCGATGCTAGAACAGGCCGTGGCTCACACGGACGATGCCACGGGCAATATGCTGCTGATTACTTCGTGGAATGAGTGGCATGAGGATACGCAGATTGAGCCCATCGTCGAGGCGCCGCCAACGGCTGTGGATGACAGCGAATCGGGCGAAGCCTTTAGCGAAGGGCTGCCCTATGAAGGCTACGGCGAGCGCTATCTGGAAATTTTGCGCGCAGCCGTCGCGCCCTGAGCAGGGCATTTGCGCTTTGCCCCGTTTACAGCACCTGTTCAACCGCCGCCAGGCTGCGTTTGTCCAGGGCCGTTAGGTCTGCTATTTCAAAGCGGTTGCCGTCCACGTCGACGATCAGGAGTCGATGGTCACCTAACCACTGGGCGTTTTCGGCCACGTTTTGCACGACAAATTCTCGCTGACCGCGATCGGTTTCCACATCCCAATACGAAGTGCCGAATTCGTTGCGTATTGAGGTGACGCGTCGTACGAGTGCGGTCAGATAGCGCCGATCCAGTTCTTCTCTTATGAGCGCGCGAGCCGGTTCGTCTACCTGATCCATACTATCGATCATGCAGATCTCTTCGTCTTTGGCATCGAGAAAGGAGATATACTGATCTGGGTGAGAAAGGGGCGCTGCGCGCACGATTTTGATGCGCGTATAGGAGCGATCGCCTTCTATCGTCAGCCGCAGCACCCATGCGGGCTCGCGAAATAGCCGGAGTGCGTCAATGTCGACCCGCTCCGGATGTGTGACGGTAATGGGAGTTATCGCGTTTAGGCTTTTAGTTTCGCCCTGCGTATTGTCTGAACCCATGGTTAATGCTCCGTTGCCATAACGGCTGATGTAGCTTGTTGGGTTTGCACCAATTGATAAAAAATGCCTTCCAGCGCCATCAGCTCTTCGTGCGTCCCTACTTCGGCGATCTTACCCGCTTCTAATACAACAAGGCGATCTGCGCTGCGCAGCGTAGAGAGGCGATGGGCAATCGCAAACGTCGTTCGGCCTGCGACTAGGCGAGTAATGGCTTCTTGTATCTTTTTTTCGGTGGGCGTATCGAGCGAAGAGGTAGCCTCGTCTAGAATGAGAATCTTGGGATCGTGTAGGATGGCTCGCGCAATTGCGATGCGCTGCTTCTCCCCGCCTGACAGCTTGTTGCCTTGCTCTCCCACGACCATATCGTAGCCGTCGTTTTTCCCGATAATGAACTCGTGCGCGTTGGCTGCGCGCGCCGCACGCAGGATTTCTTCGAAAGACGCACTGGGCTTTCCATAGGCTATATTTTCAGCTATGGTCCCATTGAATAGGAACGACTGCTGTGCGACCAAGCCAATTTGCGAACGGAGGTCTTCAAGGCGTAGCGATTGTATGTCTATGCCGTCAATCTCTACGCTGCCGCGGCTGGTGTCATAAAATCGCGTGATCAGATTGATCAGCGTACTCTTGCCCACGCCGGAGCGTCCGACAAGGCCAATCATTTCACCGGGTTGTACTTCGAGATCAATGTCGCGTAAAACAATTTTTCCCGGGTCGTAGCCGAAAGCGGCGCCCCTAAAGTGAACGTGTCCGCGTATGTGCGGGATAGGCGTTGCGCGGGGATCCTCAAACGGCTCTGACCGTGCGTCGATTACTTCAAAAATGCGTTCGGCTCCAGCAAAGGCACGCACCATAAAGCTGTAGAAGTCGCCAAACCACTTTAGCGGTTGGTAGAGCATCCATAGGTAAGAGATAAAAGCCATGAGTTCGCCGAGCTTCAGCTGTCCATCGAGTATTTGCACGCCGCCAAAGTACCAGACAAAAAATGCGCCAAAGCTCATGAAAAAGTTGGTAACCATAAAGAAAACCAACCAAGATCGCTCGGCGCTCACGCTCACGTCGCGTAGGGCATGGTTATGTCGGTCGAAGCGTTCACCCTCACGCGTTTCTTGGGCGAATGCTTTTACCACGCGTATACCGCCGATTGATTCGTTTAAGTGCGTCGATAGCCGCGCCCAACGTGCGCTCCAGCGTCGCCAGTAGCCCTGCAAGCGATTCCATATGAGGCTGGAACCTATGAGAATGGGCGGTACGGGTAAGAGCACGTAGAGCGTTAACTGCCAATTCATATAGAAGAGCAGGGCGAGAATACCGACTATCATGGTTGCATTAGATAGCACAAAAGGCGCGTCAAAGATCAGGTAGCCCTCAACCTGGTCGGAGTCGTTGTTCATTCGCGATATCAGAGAACCGACTTTGCGCTTGTCGTAAAAACGCAGTGGGAGAAATTGCATAGAACGAAATAGATCGGCGCGTAGATCGGCCATGGCCCGGAATCCTACCCA
>Ga0181585_10000120_pt1 | contig 53938 bp, 48 predicted proteins | sample 071ome_29_FD_132469 | JGI IMG/M metagenome (GOLD analysis project Ga0181585, IMG submission 132469) | Coastal salt marsh microbial communities from the Groves Creek Marsh, Skidaway Island, Georgia - 071407BT metaG (megahit assembly) | ecosystem: Environmental > Aquatic > Marine > Intertidal...
CCTGGACCTTCAACGGCGTCGATCACGCAGCTCGCAACTGCGCCGTATGCACGAAGAAAGTCACGACCCGATTCCATCTACCAGTATTTGAATTAGAAAAATCATGTCCACATCAAACGTTCGTGTTTCCGGTCTGCAACCTCTGGCGCCACCAAGCGAATACATCAGCAACCAGCCGATTCCTGCCGAAGTAGCGGCTCTCGTAACGAAATCTCGACAGGAAATCGAGGATATCCTCGAGCGACGAGACAACCGAATGGTCATGCTCGTTGGTCCATGTTCCATCCATGACGAAAAAGCAGGCCTTGAGTACGCCCAGCGACTCGCAAAGCTTGCTGAAGAAGTAAAAGATCGCATTCTTGTAGTAATGAGGGTCTACTTTGAAAAGCCTCGGACCACCGTCGGCTGGAAAGGTCTGATCAACGACCCAAATCTCGATGGCACTTTCGATATGCAAACGGGGCTCAAGCGAGCACGAGCGTTCCTGCTTGAAGTCGGAAAACTCGGACTCCCGGCTGGAACAGAGTTCCTCGATCCGTTCACACCTCAGTACCTCGCCGATCTTGTGGCATGGGGTGCAATTGGCGCTCGAACTACTGAGAGCCAAACCCACCGCCAAATGGCGAGCGGACTTTCAATGCCTATCGGTTTCAAAAATGGGACTGGTGGAAGCTGTCAGTTGGCGGTCGATGCGATCGTAGCTGCACAATCCGATCACGCCTTCCTCGGAATTGACGAGAACGGGCGAGCAGCCGTTATAAACACGGTAGGTAACAAAGCGGGTCACCTGATTCTGCGTGGTGGATCTTCGGGTCCGAACTACGATGAGGATTCGGTTGCCTCGGCATCTGCACTTCTCGAAGTCGCTGGTTTGCGCTCGAACATCGTTATCGACTGCTCGCATGCAAACTCGAACAAAGATCACAAGCGACAGCCAATCGTCTTCCGAGAGACCATCCGACAGCGAAATGCTGGTAACGATGGTGTCGTCGGACTGATGCTTGAAAGCCACTTGAACGAAGGCAACCAGTCGCTCGGCGACTTGAGTGAGCTTGCTTACGGAGTCTCTATCACTGATGCTTGCATCAACTGGGAGACCACCGAAGAATTGCTCCACGAGGCCTATTCCGCACTTGGCGAAAAGGCCGGCACGCCAGCTTAGACGGGGGCTGACCGACTGCCATGTCGATCGCCGATCCATTCAATGCCATCCGAGCCCAGCAGGGTCCTACGGTCGCGACCGTAGGGACTTTTGATGGCGTCCATCTTGGACACCGAAAACTCGTTGAAACGGTACTTGATGAAACACAGGCTGTTGGTGGGAATTCGCTGGCGATGATCTTCGAAGGTCAACCCAGGGCGTTCATCAACCCAACGGTTCCTGTTTCTTACCTGTCGAGTGCGAAAGATCGCGTCACGTGGCTTTCTAAGGTGGGCATTGATGACGCAGTCGTTTTGCAGTTCGACGAGTCGATACAGAAGCTAAGTTCTGGCGAGTTTGTCAGCGAACTCAAACGCAGAGTCGGTCTGTCGACACTCGTATTGGGTCCAGGCGCCATGATCGGTTCAGATCGCGCCAACGCAAGTACTCTCCAGTCCACGCTTGAAGATGTCAAAGTGATCAGTGTTGAAGCTGCATCACTGCACGGCGACCAGATATCCAGTTCCAGGATCAGGCAGGCGATCGAAATCGGAGACTGTGAAACCGCCACTGGTATGCTCGGGCGTAACTACGGGTTTACCGGTTTGGTGAGTGAAGGTGACAAGCGCGGGCGAGAACTTGGGTTCCCGACCGCGAACATCGAACCTGACTTCGAAGCGACAGTTCCAGCGAATGGAATCTACGCAACCCGCGTGACTGTTGATGGCGAAACTCATCGTGCAGCAACAAGTATCGGGGTTCGCCCTACTTTCGAAACCGACGGTCGTAGGACAATCGAGGCATACCTGCTGGATTTCGATGGTGATTTGTATACAAAGCGGCTTCATATTGAGTTCGTTTCGAGACTCAGAGGTGAGGTCGCATTTGAATCCGTCGACGCACTAATTGAACAAATGAACAGTGATGTGGACCAAACCCGAGAAATAATCAAACTCGGGTAACCGCTCACAGATAGAACAATGACTACCAGCAACGAATTTGCAAACGTAACCGAAGAGCTCGAGTGGCGTGGAGCGATCTACGACGCTACTCCTGGCGCAGCGCACGTACTTTCGACCGAGAAGGTCACTTGCTACAACGGGTTTGACCCTACGGCGATAAGCCTCCACATTGGTCATCTCGTTCCAATCATGGGACTCGTCCGTCTTCAACGACATGGGCACACACCTGTCGCTCTGGTTGGTGGCGGAACCGGCATGATCGGCGATCCATCGGGTAGGAGCGAAGAACGTCAACTTCTTTCGGTCGCTCAAATCGACGAGAATGTTGAAGCTATTCGTAAGCAGTTGGAGCCGTTCCTCGATTTCGAGGCGAGCACCAACCCTGCGCAGATGGTCAACAATGCCGATTGGCTTCGAGTTACCAACCTTCTCGAGTTTCTTCGGGATGTTGGTAAGCACTTCACAGTCAACTCGATGATGGGGCGGGAGTCAGTAAAGGGTCGAATCGACCGCGACACCGGCATTTCATTCACTGAGTTCAGCTACCAGCTGCTGCAGGCGTACGACTTCTTGAAGTTGTTCGAAACCGACGGAGTAACGTTCCAGGCAGGCGGCAGCGACCAGTGGGGCAACATCCTCGGCGGAGTCGACCTGATTCGTCGTATTCATGGCGCTGACTCGGAAGGCCGACCTCAAGCGCACGGAATTGTGTACCCGCTAATCACCACTTCAACCGGTGAGAAATTCGGAAAGTCGGTCAGTGGTGCACTGACAATCGACCCGAACCAAACCTCTCCGTACAGGATGTACCAGTACTTCTTGAACACCACTGATGAGGATGCGGTCCCTTACCTGAAACTGTTCACATTGCTGAACCAGATTCAGATTGGAGAAATGGCGGAATCGGTAAAGGCCGATCCTGCGAAGCGAGAGGCACAAAAGCTGCTTGCTGACGAGGTAACGCGGACCGTTCACGGTCCAGCAGGGCTTGAACAGGCTCAGCGAGTTACGCGCGCCTTCTTTGGTGGAGACATTTCAGGTCTCTCTGCGGACGAAATGGAAGATGTTCTCGAAGGTTCATCAACAGCGACCATCACAAAGGATCAGCTTGAAGGCGAAGGGATGCGGTTCAGCGACCTCGCTGTGGCATCCGGTGCCGGAAAATCAGGCGGAGACGTGCGACGCACGGTCCAACAAGGCGGAATGTACCTGAACGGTGTCCAAATAGAGGATGCTGGTCAGCAGGTCGGTGTGAACGATCTCGTGGAAGGTCGACTGCTGGTAATCCGTCGGGGACGTAAGAACTACTCGCTTGTGAAATTGGTTGAGTAAACGAGCTTCAATTGTTGCGATTGCGCTCATGACACATACCATGTGCGCATGAACACCCACGACTTGATTCAAAAGCCTGGAATTGGCTACTGGTCAACTGCTCCTGCTTTTCTTGAGACTGACGTACAGACAATAACTGGGGCTCTTTCAAATTCGGCTGCCAGCCGTATGAGCACCGGTTCCACGGAGCACGCCCAAATACTTGCGTGGAGCGAGTCCATCGGCTGGTTGAAGAGTTCCTTAGCTCCACTTGTCCCGTCGGAGAATGACAGTTCTAATTGGGTAATCTGCCTCGAATACGAAATTCCCCGCAGAACAGGCCGAATTGACTGTGTATTGATTGCCCGGGGGGTTGTGTTCGTCATCGAATTCAAACATGACAAGGCAGATCAACTGGCTAGGTTGCAAGTCGAGGACTATGGCATGGAACTCATGACATTTCATCGAGAAACTCGACACTTTTCGATTGTTCCAATTCTCTGTACTGGGAACGCCTTCGAAGACCACCATGAAATTTCTACTTACGAGAACGGGCATGTCAGTCAAGTCTCCATCACGAACCCAAACTCACTTTCCACGACAATCTCTGCTTTTCTAAGCGGTTCACAACGACGAACATCTCTTGAAGACGGTACGACTTGGATTCAATCACCATATGAACCGATTCCAACGATCGTTGAGGCGGCCACGACGTTGTTTGCAGGACACGGCGTCGAGGACATTTCGCGAACTGATTCCTCAATCGAAGACCTAAACAGAGTGAGGCGGTCTCTAGAGTCCGTTGCCCGGGTTTCTGTTGAATCAGGATCGAAGATAATTTGTTTCGTGACCGGAGTGCCGGGCGCGGGTAAAACGTTGGCTGGGCTGAGCATCGCTCACTCAGAGCAGTTTGATCGTGCAACTTTTTTGAGCGGCAACGGCCCCCTTGTGAAAGTTCTTTCAGAATCGCTCAAGCGAGATCTTATGTTGCGTACCTCTGTGAAAGCTGAAGACGCCAAAAGAGAAGCCACAACTTTCATTTCAAATGTCCATGTCTGCTAAAAAACTATCTAGAGGCTGATACAGAAAATCCTCCGTTTGAGCGAATGATCGTATTTGATGAAGCCCAGCGTGCGTGGGACTCTGAACAATCGTGGAGAAAATTCCGGCGCTCATCGTCTGAACCGGAAGACATTCTCAGTGTTATGAGTCGTCATGAAGGATCGTGCGTGGTTGTCGCGCTTGTTGGTGGAGGGCAGGAGATCAACACAGGGGAAGCTGGCTTGGCTGAATGGGGTCGAGCTCTCTCTGGCAAATTTAGGAACTGGAAAGTCTATGCAGCCCCAGAGGCGATCGAGGGAGGTAGTAGCACAGCGGGATCTACTCCATTCGACGGAGCTCAGCGTAACGGCGTGGTACTGTCGCAAAATCTTCATCTAAACGTGTCTAAGCGCACCGTCAGGGGAGACACGATTACTACTTGGGTCGAGCACGTTATCAAGGGAGATAGTCATTCAGCGAAACTTGTTGCTGAGAACAACGAATACTATCCACTGGCAATATCCCGCGATCTTTCAAAGACCAAAGATTGGCTCAAATCTCATGCAAAAGGGCTGAGACGGTCAGGGCTGATCGCGAGCTCCGGTGCGAGGAGGTTGCGCCCGCACGGCGTCAATGTTGTTGAAGACATCAGCAACGAGAACTGGTTTCTTAATCCCGCGGGAAATATCCGGTCATCGAACCATCTCGAACTAGTGGCGACTGAGTTTTCGGTGCAAGGGCTGGAGCTTGATTGGACTGGTCTGTGCTGGGGAGCAGATTTCAGATTTGTAGAAGATAGTTGGCAAATGTGGAACCTCAGCGGAACCAAGTGGCAAAGAGTCAAATCGAAAGACAAATTGACTTTCATCCCTAATAAATACCGAGTGTTGTTGACCCGGGCACGCGAAGGTCTGATCGTGTTCTGCTCAGAAGGTGATGCTAGTGACGAAACCAGACTTCCACAGTTTTATGGTGGCACATATGATTACCTTGTCAGCTGCGGGATGAAGCCTATCGATTGAAACTGACTGAGTAGAGTTCGACCCAAGCGCTCACCAAAAATTCACCGCCTGTTTTACGGGTTGAGAGTTAGAATCGATCAGTGGTCATTCGCAAGAGTGGCCACTAATTGATTTAGAACCAAAATTCCGCACGAACGGAGCGCTCCTGTGAGCACCCAGAACCAACCTAACCTTCGAATTCCAGGTCCGGTTCCACTGCCCGACGACGTACTCGAACTCGCCGGTCGGCAGATGATTAACCACCGTGGACCTGAATACGCCGACATGCTCAATCGAATGTCCGCGAACTTGAAGACGGTGTTCATGACGAAGAACGATGTGTACTTCATCACTTCATCAGGTACGGGTGCGATGGAAACCGCTGTCGTAAACACGATTTCTCCTGGTGACAAGGTCCTGTCGATCATCATTGGAACGTTCGGTGAACGATTCGCAGAAATTGCCGAGGCTTATGGCGGAGACGTGACCCGGCTCGAATTCGATCTCGGGCAGGCTGCCGATCTCGACAAGGTTCGAGAAACCATCCAGGGCATCTCCGATCTCAAAGCCGTTGTGCTCACCCACAACGAAAGCTCAACCGGTGTGTCGAACCCTATCGAAGACCTTTGTAAGATCATTCACGAAGAGTCAGATGCCTTGATCCTCGTGGACGCCGTTTCCAGTGCTGGTGGAGTCCCAATTGCAGTTGATGCGTGGGGCATTGATGTCGTTGCAACCGCTTCGCAGAAAAGCTGGATTTCACCTCCTGGAATTTCTATGGTAACGTTCTCAAAGAAGGCCTGGGAAGCGCACGCGAAGTCCACAACACCTAAGTACTACCTCGATGTTCAGCAGTACGAGGACTATTTGCAGATCGGCCAACCACCGTTCACGCCTTGCCTACCAGCAATGTTCACTCTCGAAGTCGCATTGCAATCAATGGTCGACGAGGGAATCGAGAACGTCTTCGCACGCCATCATGACGTTGCAGAGCACACCCGGGCAGGCGCAAAAGCTCTCGGTCTCGAGCTTCTTCCGGACCCTCAGTACGCCTCCAACACCGTGACAGCCATCAAGCTGCCTGAAGGACTCGATGGCAAAGCCTTCCTGTCTTCAGTAGAGAAGAACTACAACGTGGTTCTCGGTGGTGGGCAGAAATCACTGGCTGGAAAGATTTTCCGAGTTGGTCACATGGGCTGGGTCGAGACTGCACATATTGACGAAGCATTAAAAGCTGCGGAGGAAACCCTCAACAGCATGACGTCGTAGGTATGTGTGGTGGTTGACGGAACCACTGCTTTTCCTCGACAGAAAACCGATTGCGACAGGTGCGATGAACAGAAGTAAATATTTCCTTTCGTTCATCGCACCTTTGTCTTTAATCCTGGTTGTGATCGCTTGTGGTTCAGAAACTGCAAGTTCCCCGCCTGAAAATCAGCCTGACACGGTTGATCGCCAGCAACAGGCATCGAACGAATCAACATCACCTGACCCAGATTCGTCTCCAGGTGGGAATAACGACTCGTTCGGTTCAGCTAGTGCGATGACCGATGACGAAAAGTCGGGAGAATCTGGAGAACCAGTTGCTTCTGACGATCTAGTGATCGGGGCAACACCAAGCTCTAGCACCGGATCTTCGGGAAGTTCCGCTCAACAGCTGAGCAGTCCAAAGCCAAGCGATCCGGTCCAAGACCCGTCAACATCTGAGACACAAGATGCAGAAGCAGATTCGTCCGGTTCAAAAGATGCTGATCCACCGGCAGCGCAGCCTGTCGTAGATTTCGCACCTGATTTCCATCTAGCATCAGTGCAAGGTCCGGCTCACAGGCTTTCCGACTACCGTGGAGACCAGCCTGTTGTCGTCGTCTTTTATCGTGCCTTCTGGTGAACGCACTGCAAGAGGCAACTAGTTGAGTTGCAATCAAACATCGATTCAGTTCGTTCAACTGGCGCTGAAATCCTGGCGATAAGCACCGACGATTTGAACGGTCCGGCAGGTCTCGCAGCTTCACAAGGTTTTGAATTCCCGATTCTGTACACATTGGGAGATCCGAGCACGCCGAAGGACTACGGCGTGTTCAATCTGCACGGAGATGGATTGGCGTCGGCATCGGTTTTCTTGATCGGCACTGACGGTGCGGTGGCCTGGGAGAGTATTGGAGAACGCTACACTCACCAGGTACCTGCTTCTGAAATCGTGAAGCAGATCAACAACCTCGGTGGTGCCTAAACCCTGACTCGTTCACGTTTCGCTTACATAGTTCTGCTGCTCACGGTAGCGGTAATAGGTGTTGGCTGCTCTTCAGATCCAGAACCTACGCCAACCGCCGAACCTACTCCCGAGCCAACATCAACTCCAACTTCCGGTGGTATCCCCGTTCTGAACGCAGAAACGATCGACGGAGACGTGCTCAACATTTCCGAATTGATCGGCTCCGAGCCACTCTACGTAGTGTTTTTACCAACAGCGACGAATGCCTGGGATCTCGAACAGGCAGCTGAAATCCAAGCCTCTTTATCGAGTTTTGAAAAGTACGACGCCCAGGTAGTAGCGATAATCTCCGACTGGCCAACTACGGTGAAAAACATGCAAGAACAACTCGGAATCGAGTATCCGCTGGTCGCCGATCCTTTGGGAGTCCTGGCCATCGAATGGGATGTGTTCAACTTGCTCGGTACTGAAAAAGGTGGTCCTGCCAGTTTTGTAATCGACTCGTTCGGGAATCTGGCAGCACGATCGTTATCTGGCGCGAACGAAGATCGTCCATCGATCGATGAAGTCCTCAGAGTCATCGAGGAATCGGCGACGGCTGGAGCTACCTAAAGAAGGTCCTGGAACTGCTGTATCACTGCACCAGCAGGTGGTTTAGGGAAGAAGTTGGTCGCCTTAGCCGGTAACCGCCACCCTCGGGTCACAATCGACACGAACTCATCGAGCGGAACTGGGCGCATTATGAAAGCCAGTTCGGCCTCTCCGTTTTCAAGCTGCCGGGCGATTAGCCCCGAGTCGTGATGCGGGCTGATGACAGCTTCTACACGATCTTCCGAGATTGCCTTCTCAAGTAAATGGGTGTGCAATCTTGAGTACTCCGAGTTGTCGAGGGCATTCTCTACATCTGGAAGATCGCGCATCCTGGCGACATGAAACTTCCCGGGCTCCAAACCGTAGAGACCGAATACAACTTTATCGCTGTCTCGCTCCCCGAGGGCAACTGATAGTTGATCCACGTGACTGCGCAGATCAGATCCCGATGTCGGAATCCACTCTGTCAACTCGCAAGATGAACGAAGAAGTGACTTCAAGTCTTCCAACTCGTCGTGAGTTGGTGACTCAATCAGTCGGTGGTATCCACGTGTGATCAGTCCTGGTTCGTCAAACGACACCATCAACATCATTCTGAAGTTGATCGATTCATCCGCATCGACTTCTCGTTCCGACCGGACACTGCTCCTGTAACGCAGTGCAGCTTCGTAACGGTGATGTCCGTCGGCGATAAACACTTGAGCATCTTTCAGCGCGTTCTGGATCACTTCGATCGTACCGGGATCTGAAACTCGCCACATTCGAAGCTGTGGCATGTCTGGTGGATTGAACACAACAGTTGGTGGACCACCGGCAATTGCGCGAATGATGTTCCCAACTGAAGACCGTAAATCGTCTCGATAAATGACGAGCAACGGGCTGTAGTTGGACTGGGCAGCCCCCATGAGTTTTACTCGGTCGGCAACCCATTCAGAGCGTGTTCCCTCATGCGGCAGGATCACTTCCTGGTCGTAGTCTTCAAGTCGAACTGCTGAAACGAATCCGCGCCGGAACATTTTTTGTCCCTGGTACTCGAATTCTTCTTCAGTGACATAAATCGAATAAGCTTCGTCTTGTTTCAAGACGCCTGATTCCGTCCACTCCTGCCGAGTGGTTGCAGCCTGCTCGTACGGGTCGTCTGTCAGACCGCGCCGAGTCAACTCCAGTCGAACGATGTTGTACTCCGATCGTTCGTACAACTCTTGCTGCAACTGTGGAGTAATCACGTCGAACGGTGGGCAAATGTGCATGCTTACATCACCCGCAATATCGGGGTTGTAACGCACTGCTTTGAACGGACGAATCTCTGCCATAAGGTGTTTGCCACGAATAAATGTTTTCAGGACAAGGATTGAGTATAGTCCCGTGACGGTGATTTGAACTCGTCTTGGAAACATCTGAAGCTGGTTTTGGTCACAAGCAATTTATGTCTCCGTTGCTATACTCGACTTCACTTCGAGTCTCACCTCAAAACACTCCACCTAATCGATGGGAACAGGCAAATCCCCGTTGACCGAGAACAATTCCAACCTGCAAATGTCGTTCGATTCGAACTCGGAGCCGGATCCCAAAAGTAGAGCCAAGGTGTTGCGAGACGAACTTACTCGCGCCAATCACCTTTACTACGTCGAGAACGCGCCTGAACTCACGGATGCTGAATGGGATGCCCGACTCCAGGAGTTGATTGCACTCGAAGAGGCGAATCCCGAGTTGAAAACGCCAGATTCGCCTACGCAGCGAGTCGGTGCACCTCCTGCAGACGGGTTTGACGAGGTAGTTCACCCTGTCCCAATGCTCTCACTCGGCAACGTGTTCGACGAAGACGGATTACGCGCCTGGTACAAGCGTGCACTCGATTTCCTTGAGCTTGAATCTGCTCCACTCGTTTGCGAACTCAAGATCGATGGTCTAGCACTTGCTATCACCTACAGGGATGGACTTCTTGAGCGAGCTGCCACCCGTGGGGATGGTCTGCGTGGAGAAGATGTCACAGCTAACGTACGAACCATTCGAACAGTGCCGCTAAAACTCGAAGGTGAAGCCCCGCCTGTTATTGAGCTTCGTGGTGAGGTTTATCTTCCGAACTCGAAGTTTGCTGAGCTGAACGTTGAGCGAGAAGCGGCAGGACTCCCAACATACGTAAATCCACGAAACTCTGCATCGGGATCACTTCGACAGCTCGACTCATCCGAGACCGCAAAACGTCCGCTCGATATGTTCTTCTACTCAATGGGCTACATCGAGGGGGCTGAAGAACCAACGAGCCACATTTCGACCCTGAGGCAAATCTCGGACTGGGGTGGCAAGACGAACGAGTGGACTCGCACTGCTGAGTCGATCGACGAGGCAATTGCTGCTGTTCACAACGCAGGTGAAGTAAGGGATTCGTTGGACTACGGCATTGATGGAGTCGTAATCAAGATCGACTCACTCGATCTACAACGGCGACTCGGCTATGTTGGACGTGATCCAAGATGGGCAATCGCCTACAAATTTCCTGCAGAAAAAGCCGAAACAACGCTCAAGGCAATACACGTGAACGTCGGACGCACCGGGGCACTTACACCCTGGGCTGAACTCGAACCGGTAATAGTTGGCGGAGTCACCGTGGGCCGTGCGACTTTGCACAACAAGGACGAAATTATTCGCAAGGACTTCCGTGCTGGCGACCGAGTAATCATTCAGCGTGCTGGTGATGTCATTCCGCAAGTAGTTGAAGTTTCTCCAAAGAACAAACGTGGAAACGATTCCGTTCCGTACAAATTCCCTGAGAAGTGCCCTTCCTGCGACTCTCCAACTGTTCAATCCGAGGATGAAGCAGTAACCCGCTGTGTGAATGGTGCGTGCCCTGCCCAGTTCGAACGGCTGCTAGAGCACTTTGCATCAAGGGGAGCGATGGACATCGAGGGGCTGGGTGAACGCGTCGCGCAGGATCTTCCACGGCTCGGGTTCGTCAATTCCATTACCGACCTTTATCGACTAAAAGATCGCCGGGAAGATTTGCTAGAACTCGACAAGATGGGTGAAACCAGGGTCGACAATCTTTTGAACGCGATCGAAGCAACTCGGGAGCGGCCGCTGTCGCGACTACTTTTTGCGTTGGGTATTCCCGGTGTTGGATCGGAAAGTGCTGAATGGTTCTCTCGCCGGTTCAAAAGCCTTGAAGGGCTTACCGGCGCAACTGAAGAAGAGCTAATCGCTATCGATGGCGTCGGACCAATCATGGCGCAGACTGTGTTTGAGTATCTTTCGTTGGATCACAACCAGGAGCTGATCCGATCGTTGGTCGAACTTGGCATTAATCCAATCGATGACACTCCCGAGCCTTCTGCTGATCACCCTGCCAACGGAGTGACATTCGTAGTTACAGGTCGGCTCGAGACTATGTCACGCTCTGAGGCTCAAAATCGAATCAAGTCGCTGGGTGGTAAAGCCACGGGATCGGTTACAGGAAAAACCAATTATCTCGTGGCCGGTGAAGAAGCTGGATCCAAACTCGACAAGGCGCAACGATTGGGCGTTCCCGTAATTAACGAGGAACAATTTCTCGCGTTCATGGACGAAGGATTGGTTCCACAAACCGGGGACTAGAGGCATCCGGCGACATCAGCCGGAGAGTCGCTTTGGTCTCAACTTCATATTCACCCGAAATTCAAATTCGTTTCGACAGCGAATTTTTTCGTCAAGTTCAGCACGTCACGGTTTCAGTTCACGGATTCGACTACCCGGGTGAGGTAATAGTTGCGCCGCAGTGGGATCCACAATTCGGAACCGCTCTGTCGGGTATTTCAATGTTTCGCCTTGTTTTGCTTACCGCCTACTCGGCGGAGATCAATTCCTCGTCTTTGGCATCAGGAGTTGGAGTCGCTGTTCCCGGAATCAATGCTCCATATGCTCGTGAGTCCACAGAAGTTTCATACCTGTCACATACCGACAGAATTGACCAACAACTTACGACCCTCCGAGAAACAAGGTCTGAGTATTCGGCGGGCGTTCAACAATTTGACTCGGTGCTGTTGTCGGCAATTTCGAAATCGGAGTCGCAACTGAACGAGGCCATGGCGCAGAGACACCTAGAGGGTTGGCGTACTGGATTCATTCTCACCAGCGATAACGAATCAACTACCGCCAACGCAGCTCGAATGTTTGTCACAAACGAACCAGCCGCGTGGGTTGAGTACGCCATAAGCAAGTTCAGTCCGCATCGCATCACTGGGACCGCCGAAATTTTTCTTCATGCCAGCAATCAGATCAACGATGGCAAGGTGGATCGAGCATTGCCGGGTTTAGTTGCCGCGAGCGGAATTTTTCACGGGGATCCCACACCACTCGACCATCTCAATGAGTTACTGGAGCGTTCAGTCGAATCGGTTTCTGCGGAAGAAATCCGAACACTCCTGTTACGAGAGTTCTCATTTCCTCCGCTGGTCGCCAACGTTTGGTTGGCGGCATGGATTTGCACGCAAGAGTTAGAAGTTCGTCTGGACAGTTCAGTAAACGGCTCAAAAGTCGTTTCCAGGCATACTCTGCCGCGCTTACCCGAGCAGTTTTCTTTGATCGGGGACGCCAAAGCAGTGACTCGTTCGCCATCTGCCAGCTGGGACGGATCATTGGAATGGTTGAGAGTAATTTGGCCCAACGCGGTCGGTTCAAATTTCGGTGGTGGCAGACCAAGTGATTTTTCGGAATTTGAGCTGCAGGTGGAGTCCCATCGGAATCGGCTGAGCGTGTGCTCAAGTTCCATGTTCGGTCTTGAATTCGCCGCAGGTGCCACTGAACGTCCTTTAACAAGGATTCATGGTCCACTGCAGAAAGTTCTGGACCATGACAAATGGGCAGAATTTATCGACGCGGCAATACAGGAATTCAAGACTGTCGACGCTTTTCGGAAGGCGATGGAGCAAATCGAATTCCAATGGCTGGCTGTCGAATTCGCTGCTGAAACTCAAATGGCACTCGAATACATCGCACAGTGCGAATTTGGCAGAGAAGATCATGCAATCGCACTCGAAGCACGATTTCTCCGAGACCAAATGGACCTTTCCACGTTGGTGCAAAACCAGGAAATATGGAAATCGCTCAGTGAACGGTTCACTCACTGGAAGCTCGACTACTCTAGAGCCTATCGACAGTTCCATTCGGAATATCAGCGGGAGGCGGTCGCTACCAGAACCCGACTAACCGCTGTTCGACAAAAAGTTGTAGCGCTGTACCACCTGAATAGGATCGACGTCATTGCAGATCCAAGCCTTTCGCAATTTGATGATCGACTACCGCAGATCAACTCGGAATTGAATATTTGCGGTGAATCATTCGTCGACACTCTTGATGCGGTGCCATTGTGTAGCGAATGTGGGGTGAGGCTTGGGAGCCCAGTTCCGAGTCACCACGTTGATCTAATTGAGCAAGAAGTTGAGTCTCTTTTCGAAAAGTATGTTTCCAGACTGCGGGAAGCACTGGCGAACCTTCTCTTAGAATCGATAGAACCGGACAAGTTGATGACATTGATGCGCTTGAATCAATCAGGCGATCTTTCTGGACTGGTCCAGTCATTAGACAACAAGACCGTCGGATTTATAAATGAGCTATTCCGAGGTCGAACCACGAGTTGAGCATTGAGCGTAACTTCGCTACTGGACAAATTATTTCCGAGTGGATCTGGCGGTGCATCCGACGGTCCCCCTTGGATTGTTCTGGGTCTCGGGAATCCGGGCGCTGAATATAAAAACACTCGTCACAACGTCGGGTGGTGGTGCCTCGACGAACTAGCCAAACGGACTAACGCCGAATTTGATCGAAAGCGAAAAGAAGTTAAATTCGCTGAAGTCGAAATTATGGGGAGCGAAGTGGTTCTTGCGTACCCACGAACATTCATGAATAACTCCGGTCTTGCCTTGAGTTACCTGCAAAACAGATTCAAGACCAAGAGCGATCAAATTCTTGTAATCACCGACGACATAAACCTGCCGCCCGGAAAAGTTCGTATTAGAACCAAAGGAAGCGCGGGTGGACACAACGGTTTGAAGTCGGTCATTACATCTCTTGGTACAAACGAGTATGCGCGGATTCGTATTGGAGTCGGCAGTCCTGACTCGTCCTCTGAGCAGGTTTCTCATGTGCTTGGAACTTTCAAGCCAGAAACCAGGGAACTGGTTGATGATGCTGTGATTCGGGCATCGGATGCGACCGAACTTATCGTTCAAAACGCGATCGATGAAGCAATGAATAAGTACAACAGCAACGGTGGCGATAAGGCTTGATCCGCCGAACGTGGAAATTGATGGCAGTTGGCTCGTACAGGATTCAACTGCTTGTATTAGGACTGCTTTTCATCGTCGTGACCGCGTGTAGCGAATCGACCGAAAACACAGTCGCCCCCCCGGAAACGATTACAGTTTCGATCCCGACCTCAACTCCGGGAATTCCGACCGCCGTGACGAGTCCGATCGTCCCAGCAGCTACTGCTACCACCACGCTCACTGAAACTCCGACCGTCAGTCCAACAGCGACGCCAACACCTACCCGAATCCCGATCCCTAAGGTGACTCCGACTCGCACACCGTCGCTCGCCCCTATTTCGATCCCGATGCCTCCCGATCGTGACTTGGAAGACTTGGGCCGACGATTGGTGCCTGGCTACACGACAAAACCCGTTGAAATATCGGAACCATTGGAAATCGGTGATAAGTTCGATTTTTGGATTTCTCGTGATGCAGGGAGCGTTCTGGTTGACGGAACTGTCATGTACGTATCGGAAAACGCCTACTGGGTGTTCGATAACGACTTCCTGCCTTCAGAATCTGCCATTGAGCAGGCGGCAACGAACTTCGAAAACCGAGTCTGGGATTCAGTTACAAACGTATTCGGGGCACCGTTAACACCTGGCATCGATGGGGATGATCGAATCGTGGTATTTCACTCGCGATTGCGAACAGGCGTGGCAGGTTATTTTTCCTCTGCCGACTCTTTCCCTAAGGCAATACGACCAACCTCGAACCAACGAGAAGCCATTTACATGTCGGCTGATCGAATCGGTCTGACTACCACCGAGTACCTCAGCGTCATTGCTCATGAGCTTCAGCATGCTTCGCACTTTGCTGCCGACAGCAGCGAAGATTCGTGGGTGAACGAGGGACTCTCGGAAATGGCTGCTGAAATTTCAGGTTTCGAGCGGTCAGCAGCAACCGCGTTCATTCGGGCACCGGAAACTTCACTCACTGCCTGGGCACAGGACATTAGTTTTTCAGCGGCGAACTATGGTGCCGCAAACCTGTTTTTCGCCTATCTGGCAGATCATTACGGTGGTGAGGAAATACTGACCGCTGTCACCAACAATCCGATCGATGGCATCGCTTCTGTGGACGATAGCTTGGCGGCACTCGGTTACACCCAAACCGCCGACGATGTGTTCCAGGAATGGATAATTGCCAACTACTTATCCAACAACTCCAAAACCTACTCTTACTCAGACAGGTACCTTCCTCCAGTCAATAACACATACAAGAGAGCACCTGACGACATAACCGGCGAAGTGAGAGCCTTTGGAGCCGACTATTTTGTTGTTTCCTCCAACTCAGAAGCCCTCAAAATCGACTTCCGTGGAACCCCAGTTACACCTCTACTCGCCGAAGCTCCTTTCTCGGGTGATTCGTGCTGGTGGTCGAACCATGGTGATTCGATCGATTCACGCCTGACAAGAAGCGTAGATCTGAGAGGGGTTACATCCGCAACTTTCAACTACCGAGTTTCGTACGAAATCGAAGAAGGTTGGGACTATGCCTACGTGATGGTCTCGACTGACGAAGGCGTTACGTGGCTGATCCTCGACACCAAAATGGCTCTGAACTACAACCCAAACGGTAATGCCTACGGGCCCGGATTGACCGGATCCAGCGCTGGTTGGGCTCAGGACTCCGTCAGTCTTGATGATTACGCGGGTCAGAAGATACAACTCAGAATCGAATACGTGACCGACGATGCGGTTTACTCGCGAGGTGCATGCTTCGACAATTTCTCAATTCCAGAAATCGAATGGTTCGACGATACTGGTGACCTCGGAGACTGGCACGCTGAGGGATTTTTCCTCGCAAGTGAACACGTCCCAACTCGATATCTCGTACAGGCAATTCACGAGATCAGTGAATCCGACCCGATTGTTTATGTGATCGACATAGGCGGTACCGGGCACGGATCGCTTACCATCGAAAACGTTGGTGAAGATGATCTCGTGACTGTCATAGTTAGTGCAATCACCAGGGAATCGACCGAACCGACCGAATACACACTGAACTTGAACCCGTAAGTCCAATCTGACTTACTCTAGCCCTCCGGAGAAACCGTCATTAGCAAGCTATTTAGTCCCATAGAAATTCGCGGGACGAAAATTCCGAACAGGGTCTTTGTTTCTCCGATGTGCCAGTACTCTTGCGAAACCGACGGTTTGGCGAACGATTGGCATTTGGTCCACCTTGGTTCTCGAGCCAGCGGAGGAGCCGGTCTCGTTATGGCGGAAGCCACTGCGGTGAGGCCTGAGGGGCGCATTTCTCAGTGGGACCAGGGAATATGGTCGGATGCACACGTCGATGCTCTGCGCCCGATTACCGGGTTCATCAAAAGTCAGGGATCAGTTCCTGCTGTTCAGCTGGCACACGCCGGTCGAAAAGCTGCGCACGCTGCCCCTTGGATCGGCACCGGATATCTCGGCGAAGACGGTGAAGGATGGGTCCCTGTTGCTCCTAGTCCGCTGCAGTTCGATGAGAACTCCGGTATACCTGAAGAACTCTCGACAGAGGAAATAGCCGAAATTACGCGTGCATTTGTTGATGGGTCGTTAAGATCGCTCGACGCCGGATACGAGGTTCTTGAATTGCACTTCGCACACGGATATCTCGCATGCGAGTTCTTGTCTCCAATTTCGAATGTTCGAGACGATGAGTACGGCGGGTCGCTAGAAAACCGATCAAAGTTCGCCCTCGACACGATCAAAGCTGTCCGGGCCGAGATTCCCGAAGAAACACCGCTATTTGTGCGAATATCTGCCTCAGAATACGTCGAAGGTGGCTGGGATCTTGAGCAGTCGATTCAGCTGTCTAAGCGGATGAAAGACCTTGGCGTCGATCTCGTGGATAGTTCGTCTGGCGGAAACTCCGCGAACCAGACACTGACCCCGAAACCTAATTACCAAGTTCCGTTTGCCGCCGAGATCCGAGAGAAGACCGGCATATTGACCGGCGCAGTTGGTCTGATCACCGACGCACAACAGGCCGAAGATATTCTCCAGAACGAGGAAGCCGATGCGATATTCATCGGACGAGAACTTCTAAGGAATCCTTACTGGCCGTTGTACGCGAAAGCTCAGCTTGATGGCTCGGCAGATTGGCCGAAGCAGTACATACGCTCGGCCTTCGACGGAACCTATACGGGACCTAAAGCCTAAAGCGCTTCGATTCGGTCCCAACCGGTGTACGGAACTAACTCATCGGGGATAAGGATCGAGCCGTCTTCCTGCAATCCGTTTTCGATCACCGAAATCCAGATTCGTGGAAGAGCCAAACCTGAACCATTCAGAGTGTGAGGCAACCTAGTCGATGCGCCCACTTCAGGTCGGTAGCGTGTGTTGTTACGTCGAGCCTGGAAATCTGTGCATGTGGAAATAGAGCTGACTTCGAGCCATTCTTCGGAGCCAGGCGACCAAACCTCGATGTCGTATGTCTTAGCAGATTGGAATCCAATATCACCGGCACACAGTTGAAGTACTCGGTAGGTCAAACCCAGTCGTCTGCAAAGTGTTTCAGCCTCAGACAGCATTTCTTCCAATGCAGCTTCCGAATCTTCGGGCGCCACGTAGCGGAACATTTCGACTTTTTCGAACTGGTGGACCCGCTTGATACCACGAACATCGCGTCCGGCTGAAGCGTGCTCTTTGCGGAAGCTTGGTGTTTGAGCGACGTACTTCAACGGAAGCATGTCTGGATCGATTATTTGACCCTGGTGGAGTCCGTTAAGAGCAACTTCAGCGGTCGGAATTAACCAGAGTTTCGTCTCATCGTCGTGGTAAAGATTCTCAGCAAATTTCGGAAGATTTCCTGATCCTTGCATCGTCTCAGGGCGCACCAGCAATGGCGGGTCAATTTCTGTGTAACCGTGCTCGTTGGTTTGGACATCGAGCATCCACGCCGAAAGTGCACGTTGGAGCTTCGCCCCCTTGCCCTTCATTACGTAGAAGCGACCGCCAGAAATGCTCGCGCCTGCTTCAAGGTCCAGGATTCCCAACGCCGGCGCTACGTCCCAGTGTGCGTTCCCATGAGACGGGGTATCCCCGCCCGAGGTCCTGACCACAACGTTTGATTCTTCGCCGAGTCCATCAGGCACATCGTCTAGCGGTGTGTTTGGGAGTGGAAGCAACGTGGAGTTCAGCTCTTCCAGAACTTCATTGAGTTCAGCTTCAGCCTTCTTGATGCGATCGCCGGTTTCTCGCATCTCTGCGATTTCGGTTTCGGTCGGCTTCCGCTTCTCGTCACCAATGCGCTTGCTAACCGTGTTGCGGTGAGCACGGTCGGTGTCAGCCTGCTGAATTAGCTCTTTCCGCCTGGAATCAAGCTCAATGATCCGGTCAATTGGTGGGTCTTCGCCCCGACGGACCAACGCCGTTCGAAACTTCTCAGGATCTTTGACTATTTGTTCCAGTGAAAGCATGTGTTGCTTAGAGTCCTTGTTGGATTCTGGCTAAATTTTCTTTGGGTAATTTTGCTAAACATTCCGCATGGCAGGGAATAGCAGTATTTCTCGAATTGATTCCTCACCTGCGATTAGCATCGTAAGACGATCTATACCAAGACCCAGTCCACCGGTCGGCGGCATTCCATGCTCAATCGCAACCAGGAAGTCTTCATCAAGTCGGTCTGCCTCATCATCACCGAAATCTAGCCGCATCCGTTCCTGTTGTTCGAACCGCTCGCGTTGATCGACCGGGTCGTTTAGCTCGGTAAATGCGTTGGCAAGTTCAGATCCCATCACGAAAGCTTCGAATCTCTCAACGATGCCGTCAGTGTCTGGCTTTCGCTTCGCCAGAGGTGACATTTCGACCGGGTAGTCGACGAGGAAGTGAGGTTGAACCAGATGAGGTTCTACTTCGGATGAAATCACCTTGTCGAGAAGTCTGCCCCATGCAGAACCTTCCTCGACGTGAATGTTTCGCTCCTGCATTGCCTGAGAAAGTGACTCAACATCTCGGGTTTCGACAAAATCGATGCCGGTTCGCTTCTTGATCTCTTCTCTGAGGTCGAGTCGAGGCCAAGGTGGGGTCAGATCTATCTCAGGTCGCTTTCCTTCGACCGCAGGAAGAACCATTGATCCGGTCGTTTCAAGTGCAATGGTCGAAACCATTTGCTCGACCATTTCCATTACGTCGTTGTAGTCGGCGTAAGCCTGGTAACTCTCAATCGTAGTGAATTCAGGATTGTGATCGTGGTCCAGCCCTTCGTTTCGGAACAGGCGTCCAATTTCAAATACACGCTCGATTCCACCAACAATCAACTTCTTCAAATAAAGCTCGGTAGCGATACGCAAATAAAGGTCACGACCGAGCTGATTGTGATGAGTCTCGAACGGTGTTGCCTGCGCACCTGCAGCTACAGGTACTAAGATAGGAGTTTCGACTTCGATAAAGCCCTTCGAGTGCATAAATGATCGCATCGAGCGGACGATCGCAGGTCGTAACAACGCGTTCTTCATCGCCGCGTCGTTCGAAATAAGATCGAGATACCTCTGGCGGAACCTGACTTCCTGATCCTGGAGTCCACCCCATTTGTCTGGCAGGGGTCGCATCGACTTCGTCAGAACAATTATTTCTTTCGACTCAACACTGATCTCGCCCCGGCGTGTTCGAATAACTGTACCTTCGACGCCGATGATGTCTCCAATGTCGAGCAGCTCGATGATCCCGTAAGCATCGTCTCCCATCGTGTTCTGACGTGAGAACACCTGGATCGATCCAGATCCGTCGCGAAGGTCAATGAAAGATGCCTTGCCCTGCCCGCGCTTTGCCATTACTCGACCCGCAACTCGAAGCGTTTCCGTCGTCAGGTGGTCGTCAGACCCATCTGAATCGGCTTCCAGGGATTCGTACAGCTTCACAGCCTCATCGGTTGTGTGGGTTCGATCGAACCGAGGTGGGTAAGGGTTAACGCCCCGTTCCCTGAGTTGGGCAGTTTTGACGAGTCGGTCCTCAATGAGTTTCTGTTCGCCGGTTGCCTGTGATTGCTGCTCGTCGCTTGTCATATTTCAGTCGGTAACGCTCGAAAAGGTCTCGCTACATTTAGAGATTGGAATCCTGATTCAGGACACGGCAAACCATTTTAGTCCAGCAAGTCGTCTTATTCAGTATGAATTCGTAATCACTTGAAACCACGCTCTCTTCACAAAATCGGCCAAAACGCGTAATTCCTCACGATGGTTGTTTCAAAGGCTAGCGCTGAATAATCGATTCTCACCACGCAGCACGAGGATCTCCAGTTGCAGGTCGACAGAGCTATGAGCAATCGAAGAAAGGATTCGTTTCGAGGGAAGGGTTCACAAGGAACTTCCTCGCTTCGACCTACCACTTCGAAAGTTCGCTCAGCGATCTTCTCGATGCTCGGTCCAGCAGGGCCAAACGGAATGAGAGTTCTGGACATTTATGCCGGAACCGGTGCCCTGGGGATTGAGGCTTTGCAACGTGGTGCAAAAGAAACCGTTTTCATCGAACAGAACTCACGTAGGTGTGACGACATAAAGAAAAGCCTTGAGAGGCACAAGCTCGCGATTCAGGGAAGCGTTCAGCGTGGATCTGCATTGCAAGTAGTAAATCGACTTTCCGGTCAGTTCGACCTGATTTTCGCCGATCCTCCTTACGAGCTAAACGAATTTGAAGAATTGTTTACCCGTCTATCCAACTCGCACATCATATCCGTCGACGCAATTGTTTTCGTCGAACACTCGAAGATGACAGAACTTCCAAATTTGCTATCTGGTGTTTACAGATCAACTCACAGGATCTACGGCGACACCGCACTGTCCGTATACCGATCCAACTCTCCGCGCGTTGCAGGTGAGGACGAATAAGTGACTAAGGCGATATACCCGGGCACATTTGATCCAGTTACCAACGGCCACGTAGACATCGTTGAGCGAGCTTCGCACACGGTCGATCACCTGACGGTAGGCGTGGTGGAAATCTCAGCCAAGCGCACGATGTTCAACATTGACGAGCGTGTCGAAATGTTCAGCAAAGCTGTGTCGCATTTATCAAACGTTACGGTCCAACCCTATTCAGGATTGACTGTGAATGCGGCAAGAGAAATTGGCGCCACGGTCATCGTTCGTGGACTCCGAATTACCAGTGATTTCGAATACGAGAGTGAAATGGCTCTCATGAACCGAAAAATGGCAGAAGACGTGGAAACGATCTGCCTGTTTAGCGCACTCGAATACCAGATTCTCAGTTCTTCACGAGTGAAGGAAGTCGCGAATCTCGGTGCCGATGTTTCCGATTTAGTTCCCAAAAATGTTCTTGGCCCTCTGGTTGAAAGGCTCAAGAACCAGGCAAGCAATTAGTCGAATAGCTTTGGAGGCAAAGTAATCATGACACTAATGTCACAACTCGAAGATCTTGAGGCAATGATCGCGAAAGGGCGAGTTCCTGGAACCGCACGAACGCTTATCAACCTCGACCGCGTGATGGAAATCATCGGTGACATGAAGGGTGACCTTCCTACCCAGATGAACGAAGCAGAAGGCGTTGTTCGTCAGAAGGAAGCGATTATCAAACAGGCTGAACTCGAAGCTCGCAGGATCAGGGCTTACGCAGACGAAGAGGCAACCACGATTCGCCAGCTTGCTGAAGAGCAGTCAAACACCCTTCTTTCAACATCCCAGGAAGAAGCACGCAAGCTCGTTTCGGACACCGAGATCGTTCGCATGGCGAATGAAAAATCCGAAGAAATCGATGCTGATGCTCAGAAGCGAGCAGAGAAGCTGGTCAACGACGCTGAGAACCGAGTAAACATGATTCTCAACGACGCTGAGAACCAGGCAGAGCAGCGACGCAAGGGTGCGGACAACTACGCCCGCGAAGTCCTGTTCACGCTCGAAGAGCGAGTGGCGGACACACTGGGTCAGGTTCGAGGCGGAATCGACCTGCTGGACGCACGACCAACAGCTCAGGTCGCCGACTAGACAGTTATCTGGTTATTTCCACCTGGCTCGAACGACGCATTTGGGTCCAGGTGTGACGTAACGCGCAAACTAGCATTACGCCTCTAGCTAGTTCGACACAGGATTACCGTCGGCTGATCCCCGGCGGTAGTCCAGGCAAATCAACTTCAGCCCTGCTTATCGAATTCGACATCGATGCAGGGCTGTGCCGCGTCCGAATACGGAACTAGACGAGACCTGAAGCCCAATCTCCAGACAACACGGTTTCGAACATCTCGGCGTGCTGGGTGCTCCAACCGAATCGTCGAACGAGATTGAGTCGGTAGATCAGTTCGAGAGAGCTTAATCGGAACGAGAGTTGCTGCTCTGTCAGGTCACCACGGCAAAGATCCACAAACGGCTGTAGCAAAGTAATGTCTAGCGGGTGTTCGTACGTTGCTTCGAGCTGCTCAGGAACGAAGTTCCATGGGTAACGCCAGAAGCGCAGGAGCATATCCAGCTCGTAATCAGGTGGTGCTAGAGACGCCCGGTCAAAGTCCAGAAGTCCGGTCAGATTACCTTCTTGATCGACGAGCAAATTTCCGAACCACAGGTCTCCGTGGCATAGCACTCTTTCTCTGTCCACCATGGCACTCGACCATTCGGCAAATGCCCCTTGAGATTGGGTAAGTACACGCCCCGGAACGATGGAATCAACGGCACGTAAAGCCCGGTTGAAAGATAGTCGTACGTGCTGGGACCAGTCCGCCGTTTCAGCTTGAAGCATTGACTCGTCCGGGCTAAAAGCCTGGAAGGATTTGAGCGCCTTCGCCAGTTGACTTGTCAATCTGGCTTTCTGATCTGCGGTAAATCTTGGCCACAAGTTGTAGGGGATCACGCCGTCAATGCGGTTGAGGATGATCCATGATCTTCCCTCGAGCGTTCCCACTTCGAGTACTTTCGGCGTCGCAACGCCGGGGATCTCAAGATCACTCAGAGCTAGTTCGTGACCGAACCTATCTGGTCTGCCAACTTCCGGGTCAATCTTGATGACGGTTTGCTCACCAATGAAAACCCAGGTTCCGTACCCGAAGCCGTATTCAACGGTCCCACCAACCTTGGACGCAGCCCACTCACGAATGCGGTCGAGCGCTTCGTGATCGTCCTTTTCATAGTTTCGAACCCACGGGTTAATGAGCATGGCTGACTCCAGTGTACCCACCGAAGTCAGCCATTATTTAAGTTCCTTGTTAGGGCTACAGAGGTTTGAATGCGCGTAGCGTCAAGTTAATCATTGACGATCTCCAATCGTCAGCATCGGCACGACTCTTGTCGGCTTTAAGCGATTCAACCCGCTCAAAACCGGTGTCATCGACCAATTTCAAGTAGTCGCTGTAGACAGCGGCACCGCCAACGCACTCAACCCATTCGGCTGCAGACGCACGAACGTCATCGGGGAGCGGTTTGTCGGTGACGACGTCGGAAATCACAAACCTGCCACCAGGCTTGAGAATTCTGAAGATTTCGGAGAAAACCCGATCCTTCTGTTCAGACAACGCGATAACGCAATTGGAAATCACGAGATCAACCGTGTTGTCTGCTTGTGGAATTGACTCAATGTGACCAAGTTTGAAAATCACGTTTTCTGTCTGGAGTTTTTCGGCATTCGCCTGGGCTAGCTCAAGCATGCGGGGAGTCATATCGATCCCGATCACAAACCCTTCTGGCCCAACTTCTTTTGATGCGAGGAAACAGTCGATTCCTCCACCAGATCCAAGATCGAGAACGGTTTCGCCCGGTTTAGCATCAGCAATTCCGACCGGGTTCCCGCAACCGGCAGAAGCACCTTCGGCATCATCAGGAAGTGCAGCACGCTGCTCTTCCGTGTAGTACTTGTCGGTCGCTTTCACCTTTGAGCTGTCGGCCGCTCTTTCTGAAGCGGTGGCAGCAATTGCGCCATAACGCGCCTGCACAGCGGCAGTGATCGACTCAAGGTTTTCGTGGGTCATCTCGATTCCGGCACCGGGATCACAACAACCATCGTCGCCACAGCACGATGAATCGTTCGTTAAGGGGGTTAAAGTTCCAAGAGGTTTATTTTCTGCCATCAGTTAATCTCCAAATACTGACGAATCAATGACTGTCGTTGAACAGCAGGCAGTCTCCACTCCTGCTTCTTTCACCGCTGTTTCGAGTTGGGGAAGTACGTTCGACCACGCCGTTGCGGCGGTTCGATAAGCGTCGATGCCGCGTTCAGTAAGCGAATACACCTTGCGTTGCCGACCGTTGATTACCAGAGTTTCAAAACTTACAAATTCGCCCCGCTCCAACTCCTTGAGCATCGGGTAGATCATGGCGTCGGTCGGTCGTGCGTCACAGCAAAGTGCAATTCGGTTGGCTATCTCGTAGCCATGTAACGATGCCTTCGCCAGTTGTTGGAGCAGGAAAAACCGGAGCAAGCTCTTTCGGTTGAGAGCTTGCCAGTAGTCGCTCGACTCCAGTTCGTTGAAATGCTTCGCTGTGGCGGTCATGTACTTCCGTCGCCTGCCTATACCTAGCAACACTATATATCGCTTAGATAGGTATAGCAAGTAACTCTCGTTAGCAGATGTACTGAAACACATCGAAGCTATAATCCGCTGACCTTCCCGCACATCTGAGAAACAGAACAGGAACCCATGACGACTACACCGATCAAAGACGACCAACTTTTCCTACTCGTTGATGGTCATGCAATCGTGTTTCGAGCGTGGTTCGCCGTACGGGAACACCTGATCACTTCGACCGGTCAGAACACCACAGGTGCAAGCGGTTTCATGACGATGTTCCTGCGAGTTTTACGTGAACAATCTCCGTCTCATATAGCGGTCACGTTCGACACTAAGGCTCCGACATTCCGTAAAGAGAAATTTCCGGAATACAAAGCCCAGCGCCAGGAGGTCGACCCTGCCCTCCACGAACAAATCCCGATCGTAAAAGAAATTCTGGATGCACTCGGGGTGCCCGTTTACGAGTACGACGGGTTCGAGGCTGACGACCTCATCGGCACGCTCTCAAAACAAGCTGTCGAGAATGGCTACAAAACTCTGATTCTCACCGGCGACGCAGATCAACTTCAGCTTGTCGATGAGAACACATCGCTCCTCATGTACACGGGCTTCGGCGACATGAAGACGTACGACCCAGCTGCGGTTACCGAGAGATACGACGGGCTGGGTCCCGAGTACATCGCGGAGATCAAGGCACTTGAGGGTGATCCTTCCGACAACATTCCCGGAGTGCCTGGAGTCGGAAAGAAATCCGCTCGTACCGTGCTCAACAAATTAGGGCACTTCGATTCACTTTTCAGTCAGCTGGAAGAAGTCGAAAAAATCGAAGGTTTACGCGGTGCGAAGCGAACCATGAACCTTCTCGACGAACATCGAGACACAGCTGCGCTCGCACTTGAACTGACCACGATCATCAGGGATGTCCCGGTTGAGTTTAGTGCTGAGAAATCGAGGTTTGGAGACTTCGATCGCGAATCTGTGGTCAAAGCCTTGATGAACTATGAGCTGCGACGAGTAGTGGGCCAGCTTCCAAAATCTGAACAAGAGGTAGCTGAGACCGCTCCGGGTTGGGACGTCCCAGCCGATCAAGCCATCGGTCAGGCCAGCTTACTGGGAGCATCCGAAACGGCTGCGCTTGTTGAAGCTCCGCCACCTCTTGGCGAGTACGAGATCGTTTCGAACGTCGACCAGCTCGGTTCCATGATCGAGAAGCTAAAGGAATCCGGGGAGTTCGCTTTCGACACCGAAACAAGCGGATTGGACTCGATGACATCTGACCTGGTCGGTCTATCGTTCTCGATCAGATCCGAACATGCCTGGTACGTGCCGGTTGGCCACTCAGAAGGCGAACAACCGGCCTTCGCCGAAACTCTGGCTGCACTACGACCGTTATTCGAAGACTCGAACATCAAGAAGATTGCCCACAACGCGAACTTCGACATGATGGTTCTCGCCACAGCTGGAATTGGCGTCGAGAACCTTTCGTTCGACACGATGATTGCCGCCGCCTTGTGCGGAGAACGCGGGATAGGCCTCAAGCAACTCGCACTGAAACTGTTCCAGGCCGAAATGACCGAGATCAAGGAACTGATCGGCACTGGGCGTAAACAAATATCAATGGCGGAAGTTCCAATCGAAAAAGCCGGGCCCTATGCAGCAGCTGATGCTGACTTTACGTGGCGATTGAAGGAACACTTCGAGCCAGAGATCGATGAGCACAACGCCCGCTATGTGAACGAGGAGATCGAACTTCCGCTCCTACCTGTGATTGTCGAAATGCAGCAGAACGGAATGCTGATCGACAAGACTGCGTTAGCCGAATTTTCTGAGCAACTGGCGGGTGACATCCAGGAAATCGAACAGGCAGCGACCGCAGTCGTCGGTGGTCGTGATTTGAACCTGGCATCAAATCGACAAATCGCCGATCTCCTGATCGATGAGTTTGGTGCCCCAAAAACGCGCAAAACCAAGACTGGTTGGTCGATGGACGCCGCCGCACTCGACAAAATTCGAGATACCGAAGGACTCGACGACCGCGTTTATCAGATTGCAGACGCGGTGCTGAAATACCGCGAACTCACCAAGCTCAAATCAACATATGTCGACGCTCTACCACAGCTGGTCAATCCAAACACCCAGCGGGTGCACACGAGCTTCAACCAGGTTGGATCTGCAACGGGCCGACTTTCCAGTACTGATCCAAATGTGCAGAACATTCCTGTCCGAACTGAACTAGGTCGACGGGTACGCAAGGCGTTTGTTGCAGACGCATCGAATGGCTGGCAGTTTCTTGCGGCTGACTACTCGCAGATCGAGTTGAGAATTCTTGCGCACCTGTCGCAGGAACCGGGACTCCTGGAAGCATTCAAGAATGGCGAAGACATTCACGCTGCGACGGCCCGCGCCATGTACGGTGTCGAGGACGTGACATCGGATCAACGTCGAATTGCCAAGATTCTGAATTTCGGAGTGATTTACGGGCTCGGGCCGGTAGGTGTTGCGCGGCAGACAGATCTCACTCGCCAGCAAGGCCAGGAATTTATCGATCTGTACTTCGGCAAATACCCTGGGATTCGTGATTTCATCGAATCGGTGAAACAGAAAGCCCGTGACCACAAGTTTGCCGAGACAATTACTGGCAGACGTCGCTATCTACCCGATATAGATGCCGGACACCCAGGCCATCGCGCGGCCGCGGAGCGAGTTGCAGTAAACATGCCGATCCAGGGGACGGCAGCAGATGTGATCAAGCTGGCAATGATCAATATTGATGCCGAGCTGAAGAACCAGAAGATGCAGTCAAAAATGTCGATCCAGGTCCACGACGAACTTATTTTCGAAGTTGCCCCCGGTGAACTCATGGAAATGCAGTCGATGGTTACATCATTGATGCCCGCTGCGATGGATCTCAGTGTTCCACTACTTGTCGAAGCAAAGACCGGCCCAACATGGGGCGACATGGATTCCGTGGACGAGTGAGCTCTATAGGTTTCGACTGTCGCCCCCAGTCATCCTGAGCCTGTCGAAGGATAAGCCCGGTTCTCACCACCTCACCGAAGGTCTCTCCAACAAGGTCGATTTTTTATCTGAATAATGCCCGAACTGCCTGAAGTTGAATCGCTACGTCGCTATCTCGTTGGAAACGGGATGATTGGTGCGACGTTCGACCGGATAACTCTCGAAGACAAACCGAGTCCGAACAAGGGGACCGGCAGCATCAGCGGCATCGAGAAAGTCGAAGGCAGGACGGTCAGATCAGTCGAGCGTCGTGGCAAGCAACTAGCAGCCGTGCTCGACGACGGCGTGCTCGGGTTGCACATGGGCATGACAGGTCAGGTGAATATCCTTGACCGGGACGACCAACCTGGAAGATTTTCGAGGGCGTTGTTCGAGTCGAATTCTGGTTTCAGGATGAGTCTCGAAGACTACCGACGCTGGGCATCTCTCAGATATTTCGAATCAACCGATGAAGCTTTCGAAGGCCTTGGCCCCGACGCTCTCGAATCGTCGATCACTCCAGCAGAATTCGCCGAAGTTATCGGCGATCGAAAAGCGCAAATAAAGCCGCTACTGCTCAATCAATCGGTGATTGCAGGTGTAGGGAATATCTATGCAGACGAGGCGCTGCACAAGATCAAGGTGTCGCCCACGCGAAAGGCCCACCGAATTTCGAAAACGAAACGGATTGCCTTGCTGCCCGCGATTCACGAATCTCTAGAGCATGCGCTTGAGTTCATCCTGAGCAATCCTGATGATCGTGGTCGACCGTACATCGTCGATGCGTACGACGACCGTATGAAACTGCATCGCAAACCGTGGTCGTTTTGTCCAAGATGTGAAATCCCGCTCAAAACGGTGAAATTCGGAACGAGGACTTCCTACTTCTGCTGGAATTGTCAGAAGTAGATCGGAAGCAGAAAGTCCTAGTTGAACCCAACATCGTCGAGATCTTCCGATTTACGATCTCGCAGTCGATCACGCAGAACCGACCAAAAAAGTATTACCGCTCCCAGAGCAGTTACACCCCAACCGATCGCGTAAAAAATCCAGGTCTCTTCACTGACGATCAGCACAACGATTCCGATAATGGCGATCGCGGCACCAAGCAGGATCACAAACATACCCGAATTTTCGAGCAGCTGACGAATGGTCATGAGTGCCTACCTTTCAGTGTGGAACGCAACACGAAGAACGAACCACCTGTGGACAATTATCCGCTATGAATGACAATTTCGTAGTTTTCAATCTCTGAGGAAATCGTAGAAATCGTCATTTCAAGAATCCCACGACTGTGATTAGAATTGATTCTTGGTCGGACGTCCGCATCTCCGCGGAGGGGTGGCAGAGTGGTTGAATGCGCTTGTCTTGAAAACAAGTGTCGTCGTAAGGCGACCGCAGGTTCGAATCCTGTCCCCTCCGCCATTTTTCATTCCTACGCCTAATTGATTGGCTGTTTAGTCACTTTTCCGGCGTACTCTTCGCTGATGTAGAGAGTCGAATCCGTCGCCCACAGGCCGGTCGGTGACACGGCGCTAGAGACGAACACGCCCAGTTCGCCATCCTTCCAGGCAAGAACTCGACCCGGGTGTGCCGCGGAACTCTCGCTGTAGTCGGTACTTGAAAACACCGTCTGGGTATCCAGCGAGTATTCGGCTATATACAGAGTTCCATCTGTACCGAAAATCACGTCGGTTACTGCGGTAAGTCCAGTGACGTACTCGGTCGCTTCACCTTCGTCCATGGCATCACCGTCGTTGTTCAGGTCTTCTACTCGCCACACACTTGCCGCACCTTTCGGGTGTGGCCAACCTGTGAGAATGCCAACATAGAGCGCACCATCGGGACCTCGAGTTATACCGGTTGGGACTGTTTCGATGGGGAGCTCGACATCTGGAACCTCAAAATTCTCGAAAACGATGTAATCGCGAACGGTTCCATCACGATCAACTGCGAGAAGCGAGTTTCCACCTGGCTCCGCAACGACCCATCCACCGACTTCAGGTGCATCGACTATGTCATACGGGTTGGAGAAACGGTTGGAAAGCGGTGCGTACGGATCAATCGCGTCAGTTACAGGCTCGAATCCTGGTTCATCCGTGAGTACGAACATTCGGGATGAAAAACTGCCTCGGAATTCGCCTGTAATGAAGTAGGTTTCGCCATCGAGGAGACTGATAGCGGACGGACCGGCCCGATATGCGTTTTCAGGTCCGGTATTGAGTGCGTGCGGTAGCTTGGTCGCAATCTCTTGAAGTTCTCCGGCAGGAGTTACTTTCAAGAGTCGACCACCACCGACTTCAGCAATTAGCAGGTTCCCCTCTGAATCCATTATGAGTCCACGAGGAGAGGTAAGACCATCAACAAACACCTCCCGCTCGGCGTCTGCTGCGTCGTGCACCGGTAATTTATCGTCACTCTCGCTGCTGCAGGCCACAGCAACGAAAATCACGAGCAACGACCCAACTATCGCAACCCGGAAAAATAATGATTGAAGGTTCCGAGTGAAAAATTTACGAGGTTGGATCATTTGGAAATAACGACTTTCTAAGAGGTGTGTTGAGCGTGATGCTATAAACGAATCAATTGAGCGTCTATCGCGATTCGGGCACCGTGCAGCTGAACAGTTCGATTTTCAGGAAAACCTCATCAGCGTAAGCGCATTGCCAGCAACACGTTACATACAGGTGCTCGCAGGAGTGAGATTCCGTGTACCTCAAGTTTGTCGACAAGGTCATCAAAGTACATTTAAACTTTGTCTAAGAAACCAACCGCCCAATCTAGAGGACTGCGATCCACCGATGCCTGAATCTTCAGAATCCAAGTCAGGGTGCCCAATGCACAACGCCTATTCCCACACCACCGGGACTGTCCGATCCAACCGTGACTGGTGGCCAGAGAGCTTGAATCTCAAGATCCTTGCTCAAAACTCGGAAATGGTTAATCCGCAAGCTGAAGATTTCGATTACGCAGAAGCGTTCGGAAAGTTGGACTACCAGGCACTCAAGGCTGACCTCACCGCACTCATGACCGAGTCGCAGGACTGGTGGCCGGCGGACTACGGGCACTACGGCCCTCTCTTTATTCGTCTTGCGTGGCACAGCGCGGGCACATACAGAATCCACGATGGCCGAGGCGGTGCATCTTCAGGCACGATCCGATTTGCCCCTCTCGCAAGCTGGCCTGACAACGCCAACCTCGACAAAGCACGGCGTTTGCTCTGGCCGATCAAAAAGAAGTATGGATCCAGCATTTCCTGGGCTGATCTATTGATCCTAGTCGGCAACGTTGCACTCGAATCAATGGGTTTCAAAACCTTCGGATTTGGTGGCGGACGTGTTGACGTCTGGGAGCCAGAAGAAGACGTCAACTGGGGAGCTGAGTCGGAGTGGCTCGGTGACAAGCGTTACAGCGGCGAACGAGACCTTGAAAAGCCGTTCGGAGCTGTCCAGATGGGTCTCATATACGTTAATCCGCAGGGGCCTAACGGAAAACCCGACCCGATTGCCGCCGCTCGGGACATCCGAGAGACGTTCGCACGCATGGCAATGAACGACGAAGAGACTGTGGCACTCATCGCTGGTGGTCACACATTCGGAAAAACTCATGGGGCTGACGACGCTGAGAAATACGTCGGGCGAGAGCCAGATGGCGCACCAATGGAACAACAGGGACTTGGTTGGAAGAACAGCCTCGGAACCGGTTCGGGTGAGGACACCATTACGAGCGGACTTGAAGGTGCATGGACAAACGAGCCAGCGAAGTGGGACAACAACTTCTTCGAGAATCTCTTTGGTTACGAGTGGGAACTCACCAAGAGCCCGGCAGGTGCTTACCAGTGGACACCGAGCGGCGGTCAAGCGAGCGACGCGGTAGCCGATGCACACAACCCGAACAAGCGCCACGCGCCAATGATGGCAACAACTGATATCGCACTGAAAGAAGACTCGATATACGAACCAATTTCGAGACGATTCTTTGAGAACCCCGATGAATTTGCGGACGCTTTTGCACGGGCTTGGTTCAAGCTAACTCACCGGGATATGGGACCGACCGCAGGCTATCTCGGTCCTGAAGTACCTTCCGAAGAATTGATATGGCAAGACCCCGTCCCAGCCGTAGATCACGAACTGATCGACTCCAAGGATATTGCGGAACTCAAACAAGAGATTTTGGAATCCGATCTGACCGTCGGCCAGCTCGTTGGCACAGCGTGGGCATCCGCATCGACGTTCAGGATTACTGACAAAAGAGGTGGCACAAACGGTGCTAGGTTACGTTTATCTCCACAGAAAGACTGGGAAGCAAACGAGCCTGAGGCATTGGCGAATGTTCTCGAGGCACTTTCGAAGATTCAGTCGGGCTTCAACGGACGCCAGAGTGGTAACAAGAAAGTTTCGCTTGCCGACCTGATCGTTCTCGCTGGTGGAGTTGCCGTTGAGAAAGCGGCAAAATCCGCGGGGCATGATGTGGAAGTACCGTTCCAACCAGGACGTAGCGATGCATCTCAAGAACAAACAGATGTCGAGTCCTTCGCTGTCCTTGAACCGAAGTCTGACGGGTTCCGCAACTTCCATGCAGCAGACTTGGACGTTGATGCTGAAAGAATGCTGCTCGACCGAGCGCACATGCTGTCCCTCACGGCGCCTGAAATGACAGTGCTCGTTGGTGGATTGAGAGTTCTCGGAGCGAACCACGGAGGTTCAGAGGCAGGTGTGTTTACCGACAATGTTGGTTCACTTTCGAACGACTTCTTTGTAAACCTCTTGGACATGTCGGTCGATTGGGCACCTGGATCGGACTCGAACACGTACGAGAGTTACGATCGAGTCTCAGGCGAGAAGAAGTGGACAGGAACCCGCGCCGATCTGGTGTTCGGAGCCGATTCTCGGTTGCGCGCGGTCGCAGAGATTTACGGCAGCGACGATGGTTCAAGCAAACTGGTGCAGGACTTTGTAAGTGCCTGGACAAAAGTAATGAACCTGGGTTGCTAGGACCCGACACATAAAATAATTCAGCAGTGGCGTTGATACACCTCAACGCCACTGTCTTTTAATCGATGAATATTTCCTGCTGCGTGCGAGATGATTCTTCAGCGGCTTCCAGGATTTTCAGAATCCTCAGACCGTATTGTTGAGGAACAGGTGTGTCTTCGTCTCCGCGTTCTAGTGATTTGATGAAAGCCGAAAATTCGTCCTGGAATGAGTTTGTTTCAGGAACTGGCTCGAATGTCCATTCACCTTTTTTGGAATCTGCTACCCACACCCCTGTGTCATCGCCTTCACCACCGTAGGAAATACGAAATTTCGCCATCCCGTTCTCGAAGAAAACGTCGCCGCCGTATTCCGTCGCCCCTCCTCGCCAGGCACACATGGAGAGTGTCGCAACCATCCCGTTTTTCCAACGCAAAAAATACATAGCCGAATCATCGGATTTGTCCTGCTCCGGGTGAGTAAGCGCTCCTACCCTCGCCGTAACCGAGAGAACATCATCACCGAAAAACCAGAGCAAGCGATCCAGTTGGTGTATGACCGCCATTAGTCCCATTCCGCCGCCAAACTTTCGATCAAGCATCCAAGGTGGGCGTACCTGCGGACGGTAGTCAAAGTGCCAGATGTCGTGAGCCATGATTGGTTTGCCGAATCTGCCTGAACGAATAATTTCCTGAATCGCAATTACCGAAGGAAAGTAACGCTGGGTGTGAGCAGTCATCAGCTTCACACCGGCTTTCTGCGCTTCGCCCATCATCTCTTCGCCATCCGCTAACCAGGCAGCGGTAGGTTTTTCGGTATAGACGTGTTTGCCGGCACGAGCTGCCTCAATTGCAGCGTCTTTGTGTAACCAGTGCGGGAGCGTGCAGATAACTATGTCGACATCATCCCGATTGATTGCTTCTCGAAAGTCCGCAACAAACTCGACGTCTGGGTGTTTCTCCTTGAGCGGAGCAACCTGTTCCTCCCTCGGTTCAGCGACAACCACCATTCGAGCACCAGGAGTTTCCTTGGATACATCGACATAACCTCCGCCAATTCTTCCTGTTCCTAATACAGCTACTCCAAACGTCATGCTCAGTTCCTTGCTCACCTATTTGTGGGTGTGTAATCTGCGGCAAATTTCATCGCTGGCACGATACAGGTGTGCACATCCGAAAACACCTGAACCGGCGTGATTCACACGTGTAATTCCTGGACGGACCCCTATGTACGTTGGCACTCAATACCCGATTCACAGCGATGTTGATTACGAAGTACTGGCGCAACTTGGCGTAAATCACATCAACGGGTATCCACCAGGATCTGCTGATACATGGACCGCGGACGTGCTGAATGCGTACCGAGAAAAGGTAGAAAGCTACGGCATCAAGGTCGATATGGTTGCGCTGCCCATCGGCACGAAACCAGAAGATGGACTTTCTCCGAACATCACTCTAGGTATTTCACCTGATCGTGACCAAGAAATCGAGGTTTGCCAGAACATAATTCGAGCGTGTGCCGCGGCAGGAATTCCTGCTGTGAAATATCGACTGTTCATTATCGGGATCACCCGGTCGGAGCCAAGGCAGGGCCGCGGAGGAGCGTTGCGGTCCAGCTTCTACTACGACGAACTGGACGCCAATGAACCACCCGGTATTTGGGGAGAAGTCTCGGCTGACGAATACTGGGAGCGAATCGATTATTTTCTCGAACGAATTGTGCCGGTCGCTGAAGAACACAACATTAAGCTCGCCTGCCACCCTCACGACCCACACACTCCCGACGGGTACCGTGGTGTCTCACGTGTACTGGGTACGGTCGACGGCATGAAAAAATTTGTGCAAATGCACGAGAGCCCGATTCACGGTCTTAACTTTTGCCAGGGCACTATCTCAGAAATGTTGGAAGATCCCGGCAAGGAAATTTTCGACGTAATCCGTTGGTTCGGTGAACGGAAGAAGATTTTCAATGTTCATTTCCGAAACATTGCCGGTAAGAAACTCGCGTTCGAAGAAACATTTCCGGACGAAGGCGACATCGACATGATCGAGGCTGCAAAGGTCTACCAGGAAGTCGGATACGACGGGATGATCATGCCCGACCACGCACCGAAAATTTCGGGAGCAAACGCCGACACCGTCGCATTCGCATATTGCTACGGATATATCCGCGCTGCTTTGCAGTCGATTGGCGAGTTGAAGGATTGAGCTAGACTCTCGCTCAGTCTCGGATTCTCATACATGACCTGATCCGAATATGGTGATGTGCGATTCGGTCTTCACCAGTTGAGTAGAACGCCTTGGAATTTTTCGGTTCGTCAATATTCGTGGCATCAGCCACCTTCGTCGGAGCAGTAACTGCGCTCATGATGACTGCGTTCATGTGGAGTCGACGAAGAGCTCCAGGTGCCGCATACGTTGCGTGGCTGATGATAGCCGCAGCAACCTGGTCGATCGGATATGGATTCGAAGTTGTAGTCAATGACCTGGATGAGAAACTCCGACTCATTCCGATTGAATACGTCGGGATATCGACCGTTCCGGTGTTCTGGTTTCTGACTGCTGCTCAACTAACGGGTCGTATCCGCCAAGTCAAACCACAATACGTCGCACTTGTACTGATAATTCCGGTTATCACGGTGGTGCTCACGAGTACAAACAGCTCCCACCACCTGATGTGGAACAAAGTTGAACTTGTCGGCGCCTCCGAGGGTATATCAATAGTTTTCGAACGAGGCACCTGGTTCTGGGTCGGTTGGGTCTACTCGTATGCGATGTTCTTTGGGAGCTTCGGGTTACTTCTTTACAGAGCATTCACCGAAGTATCGATGTTTCGCAGCCAGATGGTCACGACTATGGCTGCCGGAGTTATCCCACTCATCGCCAACCTCGTTTTCCTTACTGATCTGAATCCGCTTGGTGTATTCGACCCAACTCCCATGTCGTTCACCGCTTCCAGCGTGATCGTGGCGTTCGGATTCATTCGGTTTAAACTGTTCGACCTTGTACCTGTAGCGGTTGATGTGCTGGTCGCTCAAATACCCGAGGCGATGTTTGTGATCGATCCAGCGGGTCAGATCGTGGAGATTAATCCGGCAGCCCACAAGCTGTTGACGCGTCCAGATGAACATCCCGTCGGAACTCATATTTGTGATGCGGTCGTCGGAGTCCAAGAGGATCACTATCTGTGTCAACTGGCACCGCCCGAATCAGCTGAGGCATTAGAGCTCGAAGTTGAAAAAGATGGCACAGTGGCCATTTACTCGGTAACTGTAAACCAACTTCAAGAGTCTCACGGGCCATCCGGTCGCATGGTGATTATGCGGGACATCACCGCAGAGCGTGAGGCCGCTGACACCCTCCGTCGACTGGCGAGAATAACGACACTCAACTCGATAACAACTTCGATCTCGGCAGCACATGATATTGAATCTGTGATGCGCACCGCTGTCGAACAAACTGGGACACTACTCCCAGCCGATTTCGCCGCAGGAATGGTCACGGATGTACTGACGGGAGAACTACAAATCCTCCACACGTTCGGAGAGCCTCAGAAGGAATTCGAACACGGGAGTATTGCGCAAAAATCCCTCATCCTCGGAGATCTTCAACAAACTAGGTTGTTCAATCTAGAAGACGATGATACAGCTCAGGATTCATTGACCCACTCTCTAGCAGATGGCGGTCTCAAGACCGTAATGACGCAGCCAATCAGTTCTGGCGGAGAAGCGTACGGAATGCTGCTTATTGCCCGCACCACTCCTGAATCGCTTGGAGATGCTGAAATTGAACTGCTGAACGCGATTGGGGGTCACACGGCTCAGGCAATCTACGGAGCACGCCTGGTTGATGATCTGCGCTCTACCAACGAACAGCTTGTCTTGACCCGCCAGCAGGCAATGCGACAGGAACGGCTGCGTGCGCTTGGTCAGATGGCATCAGGTATTACGCACGACATCAATAACGCGCTGTCACCAGTCATCGGCTTTTCCGACATGTTGCTCCAAGAGTCGAGCGAACTTTCTGAAGATTCTCGCAAGCTCCTTCAACTTATCCGACTCGCAGCACTGGATATTTCGAGAATCGTCGAGCGGATGAGGCAGATGTACCGCGATAGAGAAGCGGCCGTTGCCGAAGTCGGCGTAGTTGATCTCAGACAGATCGTGAAAGAAACAATTGAACTCACTCGACCGACATGGCAAGACCACCCTGAGGGTGAAATAAGAATCACAACCGATTTCGGCAGAGCAATCCCGCCTATCAGTGGAATAGACACAGAAATCCGTGAAGCCCTGACCAATCTTGTTCTGAACGCTGTTGACGCAATGCCATCGGGTGGAAACATTGAAATTGCGCTGTCTTCCGATCCAGATACAGAGGCAGAAAGTGCACCTGACCCAACTCAGGTAACAATTGCGGTAAAAGACGCTGGCTCGGGAATGTCACCGGAAATTGCCAGCCGCGCCATAGAGCCGTTCTTCACTACAAAAGGAGATGCTGGCACCGGTTTGGGATTACCGATGGTTCAGCAGGTGATGGAACGGCATCAGGGCAAGTTGAAGATTTCACAGAACTCGCCAGTCGGAACTGTAGTTGAACTTACATTCCCGATTAAGAACGAACGGGTAGTAACGACTCGTGCGGCCGAAGATGACTCAGCAACAGCACAATCTCTAAAAGTTTTGGTCGTAGATGACGAGCCGATGCTAAGGATGGTCGTCGAAGAAATGTTGTCGGCCGAAGGTCACAGTGCCATGTCAGCCGACGGCGGTCCAGAAGCATCTGAACTGATTCTTGAACACATGAACAACGGCGAACCATTTAACGTTGTAATCACCGATATCGAGATGCCGAAACTCAACGGTCGTATGTTGGCGGACTTTGTTGAGAACAACTCGCCAGACACCGATGTGATCTTCATGACTGGTTACGCTGACAATCGAATTGACTTAGACAGCATTTCAACTCGAGTAATCGGGATTGTCCACAAACCGCCCAGGCTCGCCGACATCAATGCCTTGTTGTCGGTTGCAGCTATGAACTTCTCGCCGCCGGAGTAGAGCGGGCATCCGCACTGCCGATCAAAACCGCTAGCGATTTATCGTAATTACTCGTGATTACTGGGGCGCCACTAGGTAGTTTTACCGATGTCTCACAATTTGCCGCGCCATAGAGTTGTAGCCATTGAATGAGGTCAGAACACCAACAGGGATTCAGCCTCAACCAAAAGAAAGCATCTCAAAGGGGATGCAAGAAACAACCTCAAAAGGTCAAGGTTCTTACTCATGCGGCAAGAGTTTGTAAACCCATTCCTTGGACCTGCCCAGATGGTCTGGCAGAAGGAATTCGGGACTCCACTCGAAATCGCTGGTGCAGAAGCAGTCTCATACCAGTACACCACTGACGACATCACCGCCATAATCGGTGTAAGCGGAAAACTCGAAGGAAATGTTCTTTACGGGTTCAGTGACGAGGTATCCGAAGAAGTTGTTCGTCGAATGATCGGCGAGGACATGGATGCTCGTGACCCAATGGCTCTCTCAGCTCTTGGTGAAATCGCAAACGTTATTACAGGAAACGCAGCCACTGAATTGGCAGCCAACGGATTCACCTGTGACATTAGCCCACCGGTGATCATTGAACCTCGTGGCTCAACACTGACATCTACAGTTCCAAAGCAGATTCTCGTGACGTTCAAGAGTGAACTCGGAGTTCTGAGCGCACGAATCGGGTTGTCTGAAAACGCCCGGTACGAAGAAAAAGCCGCATAAATAGAACAGATCTTTGTAAAAGAGCTCGCCGTTGTGGCGAGCTCTTTTGTATTTAAACTTTCACGACTATTGATCCCCGCAGGGTTACGGATTTCGTAGACACCTTTATTTGTGCTCGGTACGATATTTCGTGGTCATTTTTACGGACCAATTTTCTTGTAATCAGTTCAATCGTGATTCCGCAACCGAATCGCAGTAGATAGAGAACACCTACGTGAATATCCACGAGTACCAGGCGAAAGAAATCCTCGATCGATACGGTGTCCCAACACCGAAATCAGAGGTAGCCAGCAACGCTGACGAGGCTGCAGCCATTGCAGGCAAGTTTGGCGGAAGAGCCGTTGTAAAAGCACAGGTCCACGCGGGCGGGCGAGGAAAAGTTGGCGGTGTGAAACTTGTCAACTCAGCCGACGAGGCGAAAGAAGTTGCCTCAAATCTCATCGGCTCACGACTCGTTACCAAGCAAACTGGTGCAGCAGGCGTACCAGTCGAAAAGGTGATGGTCGCCGAAACGCTTGATATCAAAGATGAGCTTTATCTCTCAATTGTTGTCGATGGAGATATTGGTGCGCCGATGATCATGGCAAGCACCGAGGGTGGAGTCGAGATTGAGGAAGTAGCGGAAGCTACCCCAGAAAAAATAATTCGAGTCGCCGGTGATCCGCTGGTCGGACTTTCACCGTACAAGGCCCGAGACGTTGCCCTAGCTCTCGAGGTTCCTGCCTCCGCACTTCGACAGACAACCAAGCTGATTACCGATCTGTACAAAGTGTTCGTCGACAACGACTGTTCACTGGTGGAGATCAACCCGCTGATCGTTACCGAAGATGATCAGGTTGTCGCACTCGACGCCAAGATCAACCTTGAAGATGACGCCCTCTTCCGTCACCCGGACCTTGCAAAGCTAGATGATGCAAACCAACAGGATCCGCTAGAACGACGAGCGCACGACGCTGACCTTGCTTATGTAAAACTCGACGGTGGTCGGGTGGGCTGCATGGTCAACGGTGCAGGTCTCGCAATGGCAACGATGGATATCACGAAGAGTGTCGGAGCCGACCCGGCTAACTTCCTGGATATTGGTGGTTCGGCTGACCAGGATCGAATTGAGCAGGCGTTCAAGATCATCATGGATGACGAAGATGTAGACATCGTCCTCGTTAACCTTTTCGCAGGTATTGCCCGTTCAGACGTGGTCGCAAACGGAATTGTTGCGGCAGCAAAAGAGACCGGTGCCCAGGTGCCTATGGTTGTAGCAATGCGAGGTACAAACGCCGAGGAAGGAATTCGCATTCTCAGCGAATCAGGACTCGACATCACAGGTGCTCCCGATCTGGCAGGTGCTGCCGAAGTGTTGAAATCGAAGTTGCAGGGACTGGGAGGTTCCAACTAATGGCAGTTCTCGTTGGACCAGATACCCGCCTCCTCGTTCAGGGACTAGGACGCGACGGAAGCTTCCAGGCAACACGAGCCCGTGAGTACGGCACGAACATGGTTGCCGCTGTTCACCCAAACCGTGACGGCCAGAAGTTTGAAAACGAAGTGCCGTATTTCTCGACGGTTGCTAAAGCAGTTGAGGAAACTGGGGCAAATACCGGTGTGATCTTTGTTCCTGCTCCATTCGCTATGGACGCGATCATCGAGCAGGTCGATGCAGGTATCGAGCTTGTTGTCTGTATCACCGAAGGTGTCCCGGTTCTCGACATGGCGAAGGTCATGGCATACATAAAGGACAAGCCAACTCGGCTCATCGGTGCGAACTGCCCCGGAGTATTGAGCCCGGCTTCCAAAGCCAAGGTTGGAATCATCCCAGGCAACATCGTTCAGCCAGGAAACATTGGTGTTGTCTCTCGATCTGGAACACTCACATACGAAGCAATCGCTCAGCTCGTGCAGCACGGTATGGGACAGTCAACATGCGTTGGTATTGGCGGGGACCCGATTCACGGAACCACCTTCACTGATGTGCTCGAACTGTTCCAGGCTGATGACGAAACTGAAGCCATCGTGCTGATCGGTGAAATTGGTGGAATTCGGGAACAGCTCGCTGCCGATTACATCAAAGAGCACGTCACAAAGCCGGTGGTTGCCACCATTGCTGGCCAGTCTGCTCCTCCCGGCAAACGAATGGGACACGCTGGAGCGATCATCACAGGTAAGGCAGCTCTCGCTTCCGAGAAGAACAAAGCACTAAGCGAAGCTGGAGTTCACGTTGTGGATTCACCAGCCCTCATTGGTGCAAAGATGAAGGAAATCCTCGGATAGCAGGCCGACTATGACCGTATCCGAACGGTATGTCCATACCGGCAACATCGCTCTGAATGTTGCCGAGTGGGCACCACCCAATGATGACGCTCCAGTGATGGTGCTAATTCACGGGTACGGTTCGAATCGCCACACATGGGGGCGGGTAACCGACAAGTTCTCAATCCAGTTTCACCTGTTCGCGGTCGACCTTCGCGGCATGGGTCGTTCCGGCCGATTTGGTAAGTACGCAGAGCGTCAAACATGGGCCGAAGACATTTCTGACTGCATCCCGATGTTGACCAAAAAGCCAGTTGTGTTAGTCGGGCATTCACTCGGCGGCTGGGTAACGGCAGCTGTCGCCTCACGGAATCCTGAACTGGTTTCACACACCGTGCTGGTAGAGCCGTATTCCGGTGCAAATTCCGAGGTGCGGAAGCGAGAGCGAATGCGCTCAAACGAGCAAAGAGAAGCACGCGCCAACCAGATTAGAAACGCATCGACACCAGAAGACCTTTTGCCGTTTGTGTCTCAAGAGTACGAAGGTGCTTCTGAGGACAGCCTGAGGCGTGTTGCGAGAATGTGGTTCGAGCTTGACCCAATCCTTGAATCAGGACGCACAAACCCTCGTGAAGAACACGAAACGTTCGACGAAATGTTCACGTCAATTCAGTGCCCGACGATCCTGATACAAGGTGCTGCTGACAAAGGCGGCATCATGTCCGATGAAGAAGCCGAACGAGTTAGGGACCTAATCCCAAACTGCAACCTGCTCAGTTGGCCGAAAGTGGGACATTCACCTCACATCGCCAGGAATCACGATTTAATTCGTGCGGTCAACAAACTCGTCACCCAAAACTGATATCGTCCTGAAGTGTCTAATTTCACCGAAAAGCAGTTCGACGGAACTGAAGTAACCGTCAACTACGCCGAAGGTCCTGACAACGGGCCTCCCCTGGTGTTCATTCATGGTCTTGGTGGTAGATGGGTCAACTGGCAACAGGTCATGACCGAGATGGTTGACACGTGGCATGTGTACGCAGTGGACTTGCGGGGTCACGGTGACTCAGGAAGAGTCACTGATAAATACCAGTTCGATCACTACCCGGATGACGTAATCGAGTTTCTACGGGAAGTAGTTGGCATTCCTGCTTTCCTGATGGGACATTCTCTTGGCGGAGTGACTGCCGTCGGCGTCGCATCGCGCGTTCCTGATTCAGTCCTGGGACTCATCCTTGAAGACCCTCCGCTGTACATTCACGAATGGTTTGCGGAGTCGGATTTCGCACCGGTTTTCGAATCAATATTGAAAATTCGAAATAAGAATTTGGGTGTTAGAGAAACCGCTATCGAACTCCGAAAGCTCGATTCCAAATCTTCTGACGAAGCAATCGAAATGAGAGCGGTATCGGTTACCAAGGCTGATCCAGGGATTTGGAAAGCTGCTCTCAATCGCTCTCTTCAGAGCAACTGGAATCCTGATGAGCTGCTACCAACAATTTCAGCTCCAACCTTGCTGATGCAGGCAAACCCAGATCGTGGTTCTGCCCTTCTTGATTCAGAGGCGACACGAGCAACCGATCTGATTCCCGGTGGTCGGTACGTCAGGTGGGACGACAGCGGTCACGGGATGCACAACGAACACCCTGAACGCTTCGTTCAGTTGGTTAGTGCGTTCCTCGGTCAGGTCAGACGCAAGCTCAGTTAAAGAACGCTAATCGAACTACGTTGAGCAGTATTGCGCCAAGGATACCTGCGCCAATGTCGTCGAGCATGATGCCGACACCACCCGGCAAGGCTTCCAACTTGCGAACCCCCAGCGGTTTCAAAATGTCGAAAGCCCGGAAGACGAAGAACGCCGCAATCACCCACGGGATGGTCACGGGAATGAACAACATCGTTACCCAAACGCCAACCCATTCATCGACTACTCCGCGTTTGGGGTCGTGATCATCCTCAGTATCGATATAGTCAGTCGCCCAAACACCCAGCAGAGTCGCGATCAGGATCACCGCGAAAAACCAGATTGAATCGCCCTGGTCGCCAAGCCCGAGATCCACAAGAATCCAGTAGAAAACCAGCGCCGCCGCAGTACCTACCGTGGCAGGTGCAACAAACGGCCACTTACCCGATCCAAGACCGGTGGCAATCGTTTCGGCAACGAATGCAACTGCAGGATTTTTCGTATTTGTCGACATCTACGCGTTCTACCCGGTGTTTTTCAGCCCGGCTGCAACACCGTTAATTGAAAGCAATAGTGCACGCTCGGTTTGCGGGTCGTCATCTTGGCCAGCTCGTTTTCGCGCCAGCAGTGACACTTGCAAATAGTTGAGCGGTGCGACGTAGTACTCACGGACAGCCAGGGTTCGTTTGAGAACTGGCTGGTGCTCGAGAAGTTCAGATTGACCTGTCACATTGAGAATTTCGGCGACTGATCGTTCACGTTCGTCACATATCCCGTCGTACAAGTGGTGTAGCTCCGGATCAACGAGAGCTTCAACATATCGCCCCGCAATGTCCATGTTCGACTTCACGAGTGTCATTTCTACGTTTGAAATAAACGTCCGGAAGAATGCCCAGTTTTCGTACATATCAGTGAGTTGGTCACCAAATCCGGCCTCTCTCGCTTCTGACAATGCAGAACCAACCCCGAAGTATCCGGGAACGATCTGGCGGCTCTGCATCCATCCGAAGACCCAGGGGATCGCTCGAAGATCATCGATACTTCTCGATCCATCCGCTGAGGCTCTCCTAGAGGGGCGCGAACCAATGTTCATGCCTGCCAACTCCTCGACCGGCGTTGAGTCCATGAAATAGTCGACGAATCCATCGGCCTCAACCAATGATCGATACTTCTTGAACGCTCGACCGGACAGCCAGTCCATCGTCTCAAACCAGCTATCGAGCTTTTCAGATGAGTGCAGCGGCTCTGCGTGGAGCAGAGATGCCTCGATCACTGCCGCAACGCTAAGTTCGAGATGATTTCGCGCTAACTCAGGCAGTCCGTATTTGTCGGAAATGACTTCGCCCTGCTCGGTGATCTTTATTCGACCATCAACAGTTGCGAATGGTTGAGCCATGATCGCGTCGTTGGTTGGACCTCCACCACGTCCGACAGTACCGCCGCGACCGTGGAACAAGCGGATGGACACACCATGCTTTTCACCTACGGCACGTAGCTCACGCTGAGCCTTGTACAACTCCCATTGGGAGGTCATGATGCCGCCGTCTTTGTTCGAATCGGAGTATCCGAGCATCACTTCAACAACACCGCCAGCGCGAACAACTAGCGAATGAACTTCAGGAATCGACAAAAACCGATCCATCACTTCATGAGAACGCTGTAGATCTTCGATCTCCTCAAACAGCGGTACGACTGAAATTCTCGAAACGCCGTTTTCAAGGTTGATCAAACCTCCTTCTTTACACAGAACGAGGATGGTCAGCAGATCGTCGATATCCCGAGTCATCGCTACGATCCAGCTCTCGATTACGTTTGTGCCGTATCGGTCCTGGACGTCTTTGATCGTGTGAACAAGGTCAAGAATTTCCGTGGTTTCAGGAGAGTACTGAGCACCGGGTGAAGACAGCACACGCCTGCTACATAATTCTTCGATGAGTCGTTCGGCGCGTTCATCGACCGACAGAGATTCGAAAGAATCTATCTCTTCGGACACCCTGTCGATCAACTCGTTCACCGCACCACCGGTAACCTCGGCATGTTGTCGCACGTCCATAGTTGCGAGTGTCAAACCAAAGGCGGAAATACGCTGCATCAGACGGCGCAGTTCACCTTCAGCGGATGCTCCACCCTGGTTTTGAACCAGGGAATCGAGCATCAATTGCAAATCGGCAAGCAACAATTGGACGTCCGAATAGGTTTCCAACTCGTCACGTTGAGCAACTGAATCGGCATCTCCGTTTATCAGGCGTTGATAGATATAAGCGCATTTAAGCCTGTATGGCTCCTCTTCATCAATCTGCCGGAACTCTTCCCAAACATCAGGTAAAGCTGCTCGGTCTCGTTCGAGCGACTCGGTCAGTTCCTGAGAAATTTCTACAATCCGAGTTGACTGGCTCAAGGTCCGTGCAAGTGACGATATGGCCGGTGCGAAAATCTTCAGGGCCCTGCGATGCTGAAGATCTAGAATCTGGCTCGTAAGCTCGTGAGTAACGTTTGGGTTTCCATCTCGGTCTCCCCCGACCCAGGTTCCAAACTTCAAGGACGACTTCTTAGGTGACCGCGAGATGTCAAACCTGGCAAGTTGGTCATCCAACGCTTCTTCGACATCTGAGATCGCGTACCGGAAGATGTCTTCCATGTAGTAAACGATGTTGCGGGCTTCATCAACCGGTTTTGGTCGGTCATGCCGAAGTTCGTCAGTTTGAAGAATTTCTTCGATGACTTCTTCGAGTCGACGATCCAAACGCTTCAGCTCAGACTCGAGGAGTCGTGGGTTTTGGCGCCGAGCCAGGTTCTCTCCAATTCGAGCGAGTTTCTCAAGGATTGAACGTCGTGCGGCTTCCGTTGGGTGTGCTGTGTAGACAGGTCTAACTTCAAGCCGATCAATCAGTTCTTCGATCGACTCTTTGGAAACATCTGCTTGCTTGATCCGGTCAAATGACTCTTCAAGCCATTCACGTCTTGATCCCGCCTCACCTCGGAACTCGATCCGGTGATGCTGTTCAGCAACGTTCGCAATGTGAAAGTAACTGGTGAAGGCTCGGACAACTCGAATCACGTACCAAAGCGAAGATTGGTCAAGTCGCTCGAACAGCTCTTTCCGAAGTTTCTCGTTATTACCTGAGTGAAGTTCTCGGGTGGATGCTCGAACGTACTCAACCAGATCATAGAGCTCCTCGCCCCATAGACCTCGAAGCGTCTCTCCTAGCATCTCGGTCATCCGGCGAATATCCGCCCTGAGAGCAGAGTCGTCAGAATCTAGGGGTAGATCGTGAGAGTGTTCGATAATCGTCATAAAGCCCGCGATCTACATCCAGTTCTTCGCCCAACCAAGAGTTTCGACGGTGCCGTTGCTCGGCCCGTACTCGCACCCAACCCAACCATCGTATCCAATTTGGTCGAGCCACCCGAGAATATGATCGTAGTTGATCTCCCCAGTTCCGGGTTCGTGGCGCCCTGGATTGTCGGCAATCTGGATGTGCTTGATATAAGGCAGCAACTTCTCGACGGTGAGGGTTAATTCACCTTCCATAATTTGCATGTGGTAGAAGTCGTACAGCAGCGCCAGGTTCGGATGATTCGCCTCCTTGATGACGTCGATTCCACCAGCAGATGTGTTGACGAAGAACCCGGGTTGATCTCGCGTGTTTATCGGTTCAAGAAGGGCGACGACGCCTACCTTGCCGAGTTCCTCAGCAGCGTGGCGAACGTTATGAATCAGAGTTTCGTGTGCTGCTTCCAGATCAAGGTCATCGATTGGTCCACAACCGATATTGACCCCGATGCAGCCCAGTCCAGATGCGTACTCCACTGCCAGTGCGGTTCGCTCGGCGTAGAGATCGATCCGATCGGGATTGATCGCAATGTTGCTCTTTCCTGAATCGGGGTCAGCAACAGGTGAATTGATAATCACATGCTTGAGATCGTTCTTCTCAAGACGCTCGACTATCTGGTCAATCTCCAAAGAATACGGTGCCTGAAGTTCTACACCTTTGAATCCCGCTTCGGCAGCGGCGTCATATCGATCGATGAGGTCGTGTTCATTGAACATCCATTGGAGGTTAGCTTCGAGCCTAGGCATTGGTGCTCCGGGAATTCGGTGTAATTGACTGCACCCCATCCGCTATGGATGAGGTGGCTTCTTCGTTGTGAACTAGAGGTACTTTGCTGTCCAACCGAGACCGGCATTTGTGTCACCGGCAGGAGCGTACTCACACCCGACCCAACCGTCGTAGCCGGTCGAATCTATGTGCGGCAAGATCACGTCGTAGTTCAACTCACCTGTGCCTGGTTCGTGTCGGCCAGGATTGTCTGCAAGCTGGAAATGTCCGATCGCATCCATGTTGGCGTCGATTGTTCTCAGAACGTCGCCTTCCATGATCTGCATGTGGTAGATGTCGTACTGAACTTTGACTTGATCTGAGCCTGCGGCTTCGACGAGCGAACGACTCTGCGATGTGCGGAAGACGCAGTAACCGGGGATGTCGATGGTGTTGATCGCCTCAAGCAAGACCGTGATGTTCGTGCCTTTCACGGCATCAGCAGCAAACTTCAAGTTGCTTACGAGCGTTTCCTGGATCTGAGCACCGGTGACTGAAGAGTCAGCTTTACCTGCGAGGACGGTCAACCGTTCACATCCGAGCGTTTTAGCGTACTCGAGAGCCGTGCCAACACCGTCTTGAAACTCACCTTCGCGACCAGGAAGTGCGGCGATACCTCGTTCACCACCTGCAAAATCCCCGGCAGGAAAATCGAAGAGAACCTGTGTCAGTCCATGTGCATCGAGCTTCTCTTTTATCTGATCAGCCGGGAAGTCGTATGGGAACAAGTACTCAACACCTTTGAAACCGGCTTTAGCGGCGGCTTCGAATCTGTCCAGGAAGTCAACCTCCGTGAACATCATCGATAGATTAGCGGCGAGCTTTGTCATATGAGTACCTGTCTTTCCAGTTCAAATGGCGCGTCGACAACTGTGCGATGCACGACATATTCAATCTCTGATAGAGAGATGATACGAAATGAGCGCATCGTTATCTTCCTGAATAGGCACTTGTCAGTAGTAGATAGCGCTTCCCACACCACCACCGGCAGCAATGCCATCACCATTGATCGCAATAGATCTAGGTGATGCGAGCATTGCAACGACGTACGCAATATCGGATGAATCGATAATCGTTCGGGCAGAATTGCCCGCCGCAATTTGTGCTTCGATTTCAGATTCTGAAACACCAGTTGATTCGGCTCGTGCAGTAATGACCCCTGGGGTTGCCTCTGTACGGGTCAAACCCGGATGAATAACGGTGACATTGATCCCTTGTGGTCCAAGTTCGTCTGCGAGGTTCTTAGTCATTGCTGACACTGCAACATTTCGCATTGAACCAACAACGGTTCCAGATGATCGGGAGGCCAATCCGGAAATGTTGATGATCCTGCCCCAGCCTTGTTGGGTCATCACTGGTGCAACTTCCCTTGCACAGCGAAGGTAGCCCATCACTTTCACGTTCATGTGATCGTTGAACTCTTCGGTGGTGACTCCTGCCAAAGTCGGTACTGTGCTTTGTCCTCCGGGACGAGCCGCACAGTTAACAAGGATGTCGATCCCACCAAGAAGGTGTTTCGACTCCGATATTAATTCGCGAACACTCTCGTCGGAGCCTGTATCAACAGCAACAGCATGAACGCTTGACCCTGTCTGATTGGCAAGTTCAGCTGCCGTCGCTTCCAGTGCCTCGATTCCTCGAGCGGCTACAACAACATTGACGCCTTCAGACGCTAGCTCTCGAGCAATGGCTTTTCCGATTCCTCTGCTTCCACCGGTGACAATCGCCCGCTTGCCCGTCAGTTTGAGATCCATCTCCGAACTCTCCTACTCGACGACCACCGGTCGTCTCTTCCAGTGGTTGGTTTCAGCCTCAAATGCAGACGCAATTTGTAGAAGGCTGAGTTCACTCTGTGGTCGACCAACAATTTGTAGCCCGACCGGCAGTCCATCATTGGTAAATCCGGCTGGAACCGAGATTGCAGGTAGTCCGGTGACTGAAATGGTGTAGCACGGCCACATCCAATCGAGATATGTCTCGAATTCAATTCCGTTAACGGACGTTGGGTACTCCTGCTTGTTTGAGAAAGGCGGAACTGAAGTTACAGGCAACATCAAATACTCGTACGTCGAGAAGAATTCGTTTAGCTGCTCCCACAACCGGGTGCGTAACTGCTCTGCGTGCGCGACATCAATCGCTGAAAGCTTCATGCCTTGCTCAGCGTTCCAAACAACTGTTTCTTTCAGTTGGTTTCGGTTGTTACGCAGGTGTTGCTCGTGCTTGATTGCAAAGCTGTAAGCACGGAGGGTCTGAAATATTTCGTCTGTTGTGGAAAGATCAGGTTCGGTCTCATCAATTTCACACCCAAGGTTGACGAAAACGCTTTTCGTTTCTTCAGTAACTCGACTGTTCTCTACGTCGATCGGTCGACCACCCAAGCTCTTGCTCCAGGCGACCCGTGCACCTTTGAAGTCACGGTTGAGATTTTGAGAAAATGCTGAGCCATCTTCTTCAATGGACAATGGAGAACGTGAATCGTGTCCCGCCACAACAGCGAGTTGCATTGCGGCGTCAGCAACGGTACGTCCCATCGGACCATCCGTTGAAAGAGTTGACCAGCCGAGATCGCCACCAACGGCCGGGACTCTGCCGGGAGCCGGTCGTATACCAACTACGTTCGACCACGCGGCAGGATTTCTGAGCGAACCACCAAGATCTGAACCCGTTGCAATTGGAACCATTCCGCAGGCAAGCGCAACGCCGGCGCCTCCGGAGCTACCGCCACAGGTTTTGGTCACGTCATAAGGGTTTTTAGTAGTCCCGAAAACAGAGTTGAAAGTTTGTGATCCGGCACCGAACTCAGGGGTGTTGGATTTACCTACAACGATGGCACCTGCGTTTTTGACTCGTTCAACTATGAGTGCATCGGAATCAGGCACGTTGTTGGCATAGATTGGAGATCCGTGCGTGGTCAGAATTCCAGCGGTGTTCTGAAGATCTTTGATTGCGATTGGCAAACCGTGCAACGGTCCCAACTCTGCGCCACTCGCTTGTTTTTCGTCTGCAATTGCAGCTTGCTCAAGAGCCAACTCAGCAACCATCGTCACCATCGCATTTACTGATGGATCCACTCGTTCGATTTGATCGAGATGAGCCTGGACAAGGTCGCGTGATGAAATCTGCCCTGCTCGAATCATCTGAGCTTGTTTGACAGCAGGGGTGAAAACGAGATCGTTCGAGTTTCCAGTCAATATTTGATCCTTAAAACACGGGTTAAACAAAAAGACCCTCAACGTTGGTTGAGGGTCGTGATAGTAACTCGGATCTAATGACTTACCACCAGGTTTTACCTTCGATTTCTTTCTGGTCGAACTTGAAATCCTCTCCATAGATACCGGTTGAGAGGTACTTCCATCCACCATCAGCGAACATGGCGACAATCTTGCCTTCACGTCCTTCTCGTGACATTTTCTGAGCAAGTTTTCGAGCGGTCGCAAATGTTGCACCGGACGATACTCCAACGAAAACACCAGCATCTGTCAGAAGGCGGCGGGTCCAGTAGAAGGCTTCTTCACCTTCGACAAGAATCCGTCCATCAAGTTTGTCTAGATCAAGAATCGGTGGGATGAACCCGTGCTCGATCGAACGTAATCCTTGCACCTTGTCATCGGGGTGCGGTGCAGTAGCAACAATCTGAACATTCGGATTGTGTTCGCGAAGTGCGCGCCCAACTCCCATCAGCGTTCCACCGGTCCCAAGACCGGCAATGAATGCGTCTACATCAGGCAGGTCTCGAGCAATCTCTGGACCTGTGGTCGTGTAATGAGCTCGAGGATTGGCTGCGTTGCCGTACTGGTACGGCATGAAGTACGAAGGATTCTCCTCGGCAATGTGCTGAGCCATAACGATGGATTCGTTCGTACCTTTGTCGGCAGGTGAAAGAATCACCTCGGCACCGAATGCTTCGAGCAGGTGAATTCGTTCAGGCGGAACGCTCGCGGGGATTACGACTTTCACCTTGTAACCACGGAGTCTCCCAATCATCGCAAGACCCAATCCAGTGTTACCTGAAGTGGGTTCAAGGATCGTGTCGCCCTTCTTGAGCAGTCCCTCTTTTTCTGCGGTCAAAATCAACGACCGAGCAGCGCGGTCTTTGACTGAACCGGTTGGATTCACGGATTCAAGTTTTCCGTAAATCTTCACCTTTGGATCCGGGCTAATGACCGAAACATCGATGAGCGGGGTGTTTCCGATCGCATCGAGCGCATCGCTTCGGACTGCAGTTATGGGCGCGACAAAAGGAGATGCCAATTAAGAAACTTTCGTGGAGTTCGAGATTACGTATAAACCAAAGACCTGCTGGTGGGTCGACCGACTAATCGGCCGACACCAGCTGTTCTTCTTCCTGAACCGGAGGCAATATGCCGCAGAACACTTCGTAATCGATGAGTTCAGTGACTTCGGGGTTCTCACCGCAAAGTTTGCAGTCAGGATTCTGGCGAATCTTGATCTCGCGGAATTCCATAGTAAGCGCATCAATGAGCAGCATTCGGCTCGTGAGTGTTTCTCCAACACCCATTGCGAGCTTCGCAACTTCAAGCGCCTGAATTGATCCGACGAGACCAGGTAGAGCACCGATCACACCAGCCTCAGCACAGTTTGGAACTTCGCCGGGAGGTGGTGGATCTGGGAACATGCAGCGGTAGCAACCTTGACCAGGAAGATAGGTCGTCGCCTGACCATCGAACACCAAGATGGCTCCATCTACGAGTGGCTTTCCGGCAAGGTAGGCCGCGTCGTTTACAAGATATCGAGTTGCGAAGTTGTCAGCACCGTTCACAACGATATCGTAGTTCGGGATGATGTCCATCGCGTTATCCGAGTTGATCGGTTCTTCATGAACGATCACGTTCACTTCAGGATTGTGAGCTTCAAGGGTTTCCTTGGCAGAAATTACCTTTGGGCGCCCAACGTCAGCATCGGTATGCAGAATCTGTCGCTGGAGGTTTGACACGTCCACGACATCAAAATCTACGATCCCAATCGTGCCGATACCGGCAAGTGCAAGGTAGAGCGCTACCGGTGAACCCAGTCCACCTGCTCCCACGATCAACACCTTGGAGTCGATCATTTTTCGCTGACCGACGCTTCCAACCCCGTTCATGATCAGGTGTCGGCTGTATCGCTGCACCTGGGCTGGCGTCAGTGGCGTAAGGCCGTTGTTTTCTGACATGTCCCTTTTGGTTCCTTATTGCATGACTTCGCATAGTTAGGATCACTTCGTGATTCCCACTCGCCATCGGTGTTCAGTTTGAATTCTACCCCGCGAAAAGCGTGATTACATGTGAATTTCGAAATCGTAAGGAATACAAGCGTTTCGGGAGTGAACCCCGTCACATAGGTCTGGACTCAGTCCGCCAATTGGCGGATGCACACCGTTAGAAGTTCGACTTCACCGACGCTGTTGATGCCAGATTCATCTGCTGGTTCATCAACTCACTGATCCTTACCTTGCTCAGGTGATCGAGCAGCATCGTTTCAACATCACTCCAGAGCTCCCGCTGCGAACAAGCTCCGGAGAGCCTACAGCCATCTGGTTCTTCGACGCAGTCGACAGGGGCAAGAGAGTAGTCCACTGAATTCACGACATCACTCACGGAAATGCTGTCCGCCGATTTAGCAAGCTTGTGTCCGCCTTGAGGACCGCGTCGCGACTCGATGAGTCCTGATTTTTGCAGTTCACTGCAAATCCGGAGTAAATACGGTTCAGGGATGTGTTGATCCCGCGCGATATCGGAGGTCGATGTGAATTCATCCTCACCTTGCTGTGCGAGGAACACGAGAGTCCGAACCCCGTAGTCCACTTTCATGGGCACTAGCATTTGGAATGCTCCGATAACGATTACGTAGTGTTCGATGTTCGCGTAATTGCTGGGCACCGATGGCGTCAATTTTACCACTGAAAAGACATTCCTGACCGAGCAGGTAAACAATCTAGACTCAACTTGCAGACAACGGGCCCATAATTGAAGTCCAATGCACGGATGTGCGTGGTACGATAATTAGCTGTGCACTCACACAAATTGGTGGGAAGCACTTCTATATTCCACATTCGAATAACGATCTCAAAGTTGTGAATCATCCAACTAAAAAGGTCAGTTACACAAGTCAACCGGAGATAAATCGCGATGGACGCGGTTACGCTCAAAGTCGAAACCCGCACTGCCCTTGGTAAAAAGAACCGAGCACTGCGGCGCCAGGGTATTACACCCGTTCACATGTACGGTCTGAAAGAAGAGTCACTGGCTCTACAGGCCGACGAACTCGAGCTGCGAAATGCGCTCAAAGTTGCAGGGCGTACCACCCCTATTACTCTCACACTCAACGGCAAAGACACCGTAACGATTGTTCGTGACATCGCGCGACACGCCGTTTCAGGAGACATTCAGCACGTTGATTTCCTTCGTGTTGATGTTCAGCAAGAAGTTGAGTCACCAGTTCCGGTTGTGCTTATCAATCAGAACGACGCACCTGGTACCGCAGGTGGCGCAGGTGTTGTAACTCAGGGTTCATTTGAAATCACAGTTCGGGCCTTGCCGTTCGACATGCCGAATGAAATCGAAGTCGACTGTTCGGTTCTCGATTCACTTGAAGCAGCGATCCTTTCCGGTGACCTAAAGCTTCCATCTGGCGTCACGCTGGCGAGCTCGGGAGAAGACCGAATCGCATGGATTCAGCCGCCACGAGTATCAGAGCTTGGCGCTGTTGAAGGTGAAGAGGGTGAAGAAGGCGTATCCGATGATGCCGACGGCGAAACCGACGGTGACGGAGAAACCGGCGAAGAAGAGTAGTTTCAACTCTCGAAAGCATTAAAAGTGCCGTGGCGATTGCCACGGCACTTTTCGTTAACTCTGTGTTCGCTCCAAGTGCTGAATATAAGTTCAAATTCTTGCACTTAGTTCAATACGAACTTACCATTCGCATGTGCGTGCGACTTAAAAAACGAAAAAGGTCGTGCGGGCATCAAATTACAAAATTGAATAACCAATGGCTCGGGAGGTAAGGATGGAGGTCATCCTAATAGCCGTTCTCGTAGCCCTAGTAGCTGTGGTGGTAGGAAGCGCGATTGGCTTCCAACTTCACAACATCCTTTCGGCAAAATCACAGCGAGCAGTTGAAGAAGCATCGGCCCAACAAATGCGCCGAGCCAACGCTCGAAGCAAGGAGATTCTTCTAGAAGCCAAGGAGCA
>Ga0181585_10000121_pt1 | contig 53552 bp, 47 predicted proteins | sample 071ome_29_FD_132469 | JGI IMG/M metagenome (GOLD analysis project Ga0181585, IMG submission 132469) | Coastal salt marsh microbial communities from the Groves Creek Marsh, Skidaway Island, Georgia - 071407BT metaG (megahit assembly) | ecosystem: Environmental > Aquatic > Marine > Intertidal...
ATTTGTGGGTGCCGGTAGCCGGTGATATCGATGAAGTAATCATCCTGATTAATGATCCGAGTAACTATCAGCGCATTATGGAAATCCAGGGCATTCTGAATGTCAAAAATTATGTGTTCAGGGTGGGTTTGCCGGAACACATTCTGAAATATCTGGGGCAGGATGAAGCAGATGATGACACCGACTTCGAGGATGTTTTCAAAAATCTGGAAGAAGAGAGTGGCATCGAACTGGAGCAGCTTGAAGAGGAAGATGAAGAAAAAATCGCTGCAACTTCAGCCATTATTCAACTCGCCAATAAAATCATTTTTGAATCGTCCAAACTGGGCTCTTCTGATATTCATATTGAACCGGGTAAAGATAGAAGCCACGGGATTGTTCGGGTGCGTGTAGATGGCGAATGTCGGGAATTACTGAGTGTTCCCAGTGAGCACACCAAAGCGCTTATAGCCCGTATCAAGGTCATGTCCCGGCTGGATATTTCCGAACGACGCAAAGCGCAGGATGGAAAGTGCAAGGTCAAGATGAAAGGCAAGACGCTAGAGATTCGCGTTGCCACGGTACTAACCGTAAACGGAGAGAGTGCCGTCCTGCGTATTCTGGCAGCTGGTGGCGCTATGCCGGTAGAAAAGCTGGCGCTTAGCGATTCCAATCATGAAAAAATCCTTAAACTGTCGGATCATCCGCACGGACTTTTACTGGTGGTGGGCCCTACCGGTTCTGGTAAAACAACAACATTGCATGCTGTGCTGGGGCATATCAACAAGCCAAAGAAAAAAATATGGACTGCCGAGGATCCGGTGGAAATTACCCAGCCAGGTTTACAGCAGGTACAGGTGCAGAAAAATGTGATGAGCTTTGCCGATGCCATGCGCGCTTTTCTGCGAGCGGACCCGGACGTTATCCTTATCGGGGAAATGCGCGATGAAGAAACGGCATCCATTGCGGTAGAGGCTTCACTCACCGGGCATCTGGTCTTATCCACCCTGCATACCAATTCAGCACCTGAAACGATAACCCGTTTACTGGACCTGGGGCTTGATCCGGTCAATTTCTCGGATGCCTTGTTGGGGATTCTTGCACAGCGATTGATGCGTACCCTTTGTAAAAACTGCAAGGAAGCCTATGTGCCCGAAGCAAAAGAGATTGATCATCTGATTGGCCTCTACGGTGAAGAAGCCTTCCCGGAACTGGGTGTAGACCCTGATGCAGTAGAACTTTATCGAGCCAAGGGGTGTCCTGAGTGTGGCGATACCGGTTATCGTGGCCGAGTCGGAGTACATGAAGTGCTGGTTGGAACCCCGGAGCTGCAGGCCATGATTTATCGCAAGGCACCGCTGGCGGAAATCAAGCAGCAGGCAAGCCGCGATGGCATGCGAACGCTAAGACAGGATGGTATTGCCAAGATTTTCCAGGGACTTAGTGATTATGAACAATTGCTCAGTATCACCGCTACCTGACGATCAAGTTCCGTAGTAAAGACCACCATTGACATGAATGATCTGCCCATTCACAAAGGCCTGTTTCGGATGTGCGAGAAACATTGCTGCCGAAGCGATTTCTGCAGGGGTTCCCAGGCGGGGTACCGGTGTGGCACCCGCATCCGGCATGGCTCCGGCAGAAGCAGGGCGAACGGTTTCAATCATGCCCGGTGAAATATTATTGGTGGTAATGCCACGGTCGCCAAATTCAGCTGCAAGTGCCCGTGTTAATCCTACCACACCGGCTTTGCCGGCCAGATTGGCAGCACGTCGCTTGTAGCCCAGATGCCAGGCAAAGCCACCCAGCGTGATGATACGTCCCCAGCCCCGGTCTATCATGTCTGGCAGGGTACACTGCGCCAGATGAAAAGTACCATCCAAGGTAATGTCGATGGTGCGGCGCCAGGTCTCATAGCTCATGTCCAGAAAATCAATCTGCCCACGTGCCGAGGCATTGGCAACCAGAATATCCAGAGCCCCGAATTTTTGTCTGGCGGCATTGACCATCTGCTCTACAGCAGTACGATCCCTTACGTCTGCAAGCTGGACCATGGCTTCAGAACCGAGCTCACGCACTTCTTCGGCAACCGCTTCAGCAGCTTCACTGTCCTGTAACGCATTGATGACAATATTGGCTCCGGCCTCAGCAAATTCCAGTGCAATGGCCCGGCCAATATTGCGAGCTGATCCGCTGACCAGCGCGGTTTTGCCACTTAGGGGTTTGTCCGACATTGTTTTCTCCGTTCTTGATAATCTGTCTTACAGTGATTGGATAAACAGGTCCATGTCCGGCAGGCGTGTTGCAATATCGCTCCCTGAATTTTCAGCTACCCAGCCGTCCCTGGTCGGGAAAAAACGGATCAGGGTAAAGTTAGGATTCTCACCCATATCAAACCAGTGGGTGGTTTTGGAAGGTACTGAAATCAAGTCTCCCTGCTGGCAAAGTACCAGATAGATCTTATTCCCGATATGGAAGTAAAACAGACCCTGACCATTGACAAAAAAGCGGACTTCATCATCCAGATGAGTGTGTTCGGAGATGAACTGCTGGCGTATTTCCTTTTTCTTGGGGTGCTCAGGCCACAACGCGGAAACATCGACAAACTCGAATCCGTATTCTGAATTCAGTTGTTCGATGTAATCCTGATAGGCCGACAGAATGTCTTCATGCTCTGCGCCATGCTGAAACTGCCGTGGAGTATCCCAATGCTCTAGGCGAATGCCAATATCAGCCAGATCGGCACTGATTTGCTGATCATCTCTCAAGGGGGCAGACAAGGCCTGACCTTTTTCATCAAAGACCTGCATGATGCTCATGGGGGGGGTCCCTCTGCGTTGCTTAATCCAGGCAGAAAAGCATAGCATAGTCACTGTACTGTCACACAGGATTGCATGCGCGTGGAAGCTGTGATTATTAATAACGAAGCCTCGATACGGCTGGGATTTTTTTTCGGCATACTGTTGTTGATGGCTCTGCTTGAACTGGGTTTTCCCAGACGGGCCCCGAAAATCAGTAAATTTCTTCGCTGGCGAAATAACCTTGCACTGGTGGTTCTCAATACATTGATCCTGAGACTTTTATTTCCGGCAGCCTTGGTCGGGTTGACGCTTTTTGTGAATGACAGTGGCTGGGGACTGTTTAATTATTACCAGCTTCCCTTGGCATTCACACTCTTTGCAAGTCTTGTGATACTGGACTTTGTGATTTACCTGCAGCATGTCATGGTGCATGCAGTACCGCTTTTCTGGCGTGTTCACCGCGTTCATCATGCTGACCTGGATTATGATGTAACAACCGGAACCCGGTTTCATCCCCTGGAAATAGTGCTGTCCATGCTGGTCAAGTTTGCTGCCGTGGTGCTGATCGGTCCGCCGCTTCTTGCCGTTATCGTGTTTGAAGTACTGCTCAACGCGCTGGCCATGTTCAATCATAGCAACCTGAAGTTGCCGAGCAGCTTGGACAGGGGGCTACGACTTTTTATCGTTACGCCTGATATGCACCGGGTGCATCATTCCATTTACCATGATGAAGCCAACAGTAACTTTGGCTTTAATCTGTCATTGTGGGACCGCCTGTTTGGCACCTACATAGCGCAGCCGCGCGATGGGCACGAAAATATGCAGATTGGTATTGATGATTATCAGAAAGAAAACCAGGTAGCGAGGCTACCTGGTATCTTGCTGCTGCCCTTTATCGGCAAGCTAAATGCGTATGCCATTAACCGTCGTGAATGGAAAACCTCTCCGACAGAAGACTGAAGCGGTTTTAGCTCAAATTCCTTCCGTCAATTCCACATAGGTGCCCCAGGGATCGGTAAAAAAGGCAATCGATACACCATTAGGGAGCGTTCGGTATCCTTCCACTTCGATGCCCGCTGCTTCTAGATCTGCCATGGTGGCTTGAATGTCTGTGACGCCAATACCAATGTGATCCAGTAAGGTTCCCTGGGTGGGGCCAAAGTCGCCCTGGCCGTCCTGATAGGTCAGGTTTGCGCCGGGAATATCGCCTGCCTGGAATTGCCCACGCATACCGGGTACGGCATTAAAGATTTCGGAATACCAGGCCTGAATGGCAGCGTAGTCCGGGATGAACCAGTGGATATGATGAAACTTCAAGGGGACATCAAGGTTTTCGTCGGCCAGAATTTCAATGCGGCCACCATCCGGGGTATTTACCCACAGCTGGCGGGAAAAGCCACCGCGCTCAACATCTACACCGGCGGCCTGCAAGCGGGCAAAGGCCACATCGGCATCCGGCACATTGAAGCCGATATGATTGATGATGGTTTCGGTACTGGGAGCACTCGGCTCACCTTCACGGATCAGAATATAGACGCCAGGGATACTGAACATGTCGATACCGTTGTTATTGAATGCTTCGGCACCAAAACGCACCCAGAAATCGTTCATGGCTTCCACATCTGAAGTCTGGTAATGCAGATGTCCCATGTAAACGCCCTTGTCATTGGGTTCGGCCAGTTGGGCCTGCGACAGAACAGGAAACAGACACAGCAGCATGCCTAACAGGGCAGCATGCAGTTGAATTGAGATTGCTTTAGTCATATGAGCCATCCTTTTATTAATCGTTTTATGCTTGTTGGTTTAGGGTGTTTGGACTTTACTCATCCCAGAGGTTCGAAGGCGTGTAGGGGCCTCCCCAGAAGGAGCCATCCAGCAGGCGATAATGCCTGTCCAGTTTGGCAATCTGCTGCATTTCCTCCTCGCTGAGGCTTATTTTGGCTGCAGCCAGATTCTCATCCAGGCGGGCCGGGTTGGCCGTTTTGGGAATAACGGCCGTACCTCGCTGGATACCCCAGGCCAGCAGAATTTGTGCCGGACTGCGCTTATGGGCAGCAGCGATCTTAAGTATTGCCGGTAATTCCAGCGGCGCCACTATGGCTTCGTCACTGCGAAAATTATCCGGTCTTTTGCCAGAACCCAGAGGAGAGTAGGCGGTCAGATGAATCCGGTTTTCATCACAGTAGGTTTTCAACTGCGCTTGTTGCAGCAGGGGATGTAACTCCACCTGATTGACTTCGGGTTTGATACGGCAGTTGCCGAGCAGATCTGCAAGTTTGCTTGCGCTAAAATTGGCGACGCCGATGTGTTTAATCAAGCCGGCGTCAACACAGTTTTCCATGGCTTCCCAGGTTTCATTGATCGGCACTTCGCGCAGGCTCAGATAGTCCTCATCCTTTTGCGGAAAACCGACATCGGGTTTAACCACGACGGGCCAGTGAATCAGGTAGAGATCAAGGTAATCGAGCTGCAAATCACTCAGGGTTTTTTTCAGTGCCGGTGCGACATCTTCAGGAATATGGGCGTTGTTCCACAATTTTGAGGTGATCCACAGATCCTTACGGTTGACCAAGTCCTGGTTGAAACAGGTATACAGGGCATCACCAATTTCCCTCTCGTTACCGTAGATGGCCGCGCAATCGAGATGGCGATATCCTCGTTTCAGCGCCTCCGGAATGATGCTGCTGCAATCTTCCGGGGACAGTTGCCAGGTTCCCAGTCCGAGACTGGGCATGTGATCGCCATTGTTGAAAAACAGTGTTTGCATAGTACTCCCTAATCCCAGACGCGCTGCATGCCAGGCGTCAGCATATCCATCATGAAAATTTCGACATTACGGATGGCAATGCCAAACAGGGTTTTATTGTCGTGCCCACCAAAGGCAACAGAGATCAGCCGTCGCGGTGACTGAATAAAGCCAATAAGCTCACCCTCAGGGCTTATTACCCAGCAGCCACCATCACCGGTGACATAGAGTCTGCCCTCGGCATCAATATCCATACCGTCACCACCCGCCCAGGCAAACTGTCTTTCATTGCGCAGCGAGCCATCAGCCTGCACATCATAGGCAATCACGCCACGAGTCGGTTCGGGAGCTCCCTGCGGTATACGAAGGTTACGTGGAGGCTCCATATCGGGCAGGCGGCCCGTGACATAAAGTGTTCTGCCATCAGCACTGAGTGCCAGGCCATTACCCTGATTGACGCCATAGGGGCCGCTGACTTCACCTTCGGGGCTGATGTAATACTGCCCGCCCATGGTCATGTAAAAACCGCCCTTGCTGTCAGGCACCATGTCATTGAGAACCCCGGTCGTCAGGCATTCGAGTGGTTCTCCATTCATGGTATTGGCAAATAATTCACGTGGCGATACCCGCCACACGCCACGGTTGAGTGCGCGTTCTCCGATAAACAGCTCGCCATTTGGGTTCATTGCCAGGGCGCCGCCGGTATAGGTGTCGGTGGCCAGCAATTCGACCTTGCCATCGACGCGGACTTTAAGAATCTGGCTCTTGTCATTCTGGGCGACGATAACGCCATCCGATACGCCTATCGGGCTGTCGGCATTGTTGCCGGTTTCAATCCACAGGCTGCGCCAACGGGCACCGTTAGCTACCACGTCCTCAATGCCGTGTATCTCATAGGGGACTGATTCTTCAGGAGGACGAGCCCCGCCACCACCCGAGCCGGGTTGTGGAATAAAAGGGTCCGTACAGTTTGCCATAACAAAAGCTGTCCGGTTCGGGTCATTGGCAGCCTGCACGCCGGGAGTGCGAAGCGGGTCGGCTGCCTGTTGCTGAGCCAAAACAGCTGAACTGAATGTGGCCGCGATAAGGCTGATAAATAGAGTGCTGCGTTTCATAGGACCTCCCATGGGAGTGGATAGTGTTATTGGTTTTGTGAGCTCAAGTATATGAATGATTGAAAGCCTGTGCCATGCCTGAGATCAATCTTCATAATATTTGGCGGATTCTGGCTGGAAATTGTGAGGTCGAGGCCTCATAGTAAGCACGAGGAGGCCTTATGTCGAATAACACCGTTAAAACACCTGCAAAGAATCAGCAAGCGCGAGAGGACCGGCGATTCAGCATGGGTGTCCGGCGTGGCAAGGCCAGATCGAAGTTGCGATATGTCGAAAGCAATGCGCCGAAAAAAGGCTGCCGTTTTCTATAGAAGAAGGTACTTGCATGAGCGTAATGAATGTCCCCTGCCCAAGTTGCCTGAAGACCAACCGTATTCCACGGGAGCGACTCAAGGACAAGGCCCGCTGCGGAGCCTGTAAGGAAGTGTTGTTTCAGGGGCAGCCCTTTGAGTTGAATGAACACAATGTCGGTAAGCTGCTGGCCAATAACGATATTCCTGTGCTGGTGGATTGCTGGGCGTCCTGGTGCGGACCCTGTAGAAGTTTCTCGCCAATCTTTGCGGCAGCTGCGCAGAAGTTTGAACCGGCACTGCAGTTCGCCAAACTCGATACCGAAGCCAATCAGCAACTGGGTGCCCAGTGGGGGATTCGTTCAATACCCACGCTGATTGCCTTCAAAAAAGGCAGGGAACATGCCCGTATCAGTGGTGCCCTACCACTGGCGCAGTTGCAGCAATGGCTTGAACAGGAAGGCCTCCTGTCATCAGCTGAATGAGTGAAGAGCAGCATTCTCCGCAGGGCTTGAGTCAGCAGCAGGCGCAGAAGTTGCTGCTTGAGTATGGCCCCAATCAATTGCCCGAACCCAAAGAGCCGGGTGTGCTCAGTATTTTTCTGCGACAGTTCCGCAGCCCCTTCATTTACATTCTGTTGATAGCCGCCATTGCTTCTTTGGCGCTTGGACAGCGAGCCAACGCGCTGTTTATTTTTGCGGTACTCCTGCTCAATGCAGCGATCGGCACGGTGCAGGAATTCTCTGCACAGCGAGCTGCAGCAGCACTGCGTAACATGGTCAAGGGGGATGCCCAGGTTATTCGGGATGGTGTGCGGCAGAAAATCAAGATTGAACAACTGGTGCCTGGTGATCTGGTACGGCTGGCCTCCGGCGATAAAATTCCGGCGGATATCCGGTTGCTGGATAGCAGGGATCTGGCACTGGATGAGTCGCTGTTGACCGGTGAATCCCTGGCAGTTCCTAAAAATGCCAGTGTGGATGTTGCCGTGGATGCGCCATTGGCGGAACGCAGCAACTACTGTTTTGCTGGGACTATTGTAACCCGGGGTCGCGGGCAGGGTCTGGTGACGCATACAGCCCTGCAAACCCAGATTGGACTAATCGCACAACATGTGACGCTGGGGGATTCAGTCAGGCCCCCCCTGATGATCAGGATTGAACGTTTTACCTATCAGGTCGCTGGCGCCATCCTGCTGGGCATACTGCTGTTGGTCGCCATCATGATCCTGCGTGGCTATGATCTGCAGGGCATGATCATGATGAGTATTGGACTTGCCGTGTCGACCATTCCGGAAGGCTTACCGGCAGCATTGACCGTGGCGCTGGCCATCGGCATGCGTCGCATGGCCAGGCAGCATGTCATTATTCGTAAACTGGTGGCCGTCGAGGCACTGGGATCCTGCACCTTTATTTGTTCCGACAAGACCGGCACTCTTACGGTGAACGAACTGACGGTCCGTCAGGTAAGCCTACCGGATGGCAGGGAATATCAGGTCACTGGTGAGGGGGTGTCCCCCGGCGGCTCGATCAGCGGAGCCGATAGTCAGGCACTGGAAACGCTATGTCTGGCGGGGCTACTGGCCAACGAGAGTCATCTGGATTATTCGGGCGTAGAGTGGGCTGGTGAAGGGGATATTGTCGATGTCGCTTTTCTGGTGCTAGCCAAAAAACTGGGACTATCCCTGTCTGGCGCGCGTCAGCAATATGCCCAGCTAGATACAGTGCCTTATGAATCTGAACGGGCCTATTCCTGCAGCCTGAATCAGTGGCCAGCTGGCTCAGCCCTGTTTGTTAAAGGCAGCCCCGAAAAAATTCTCGGCATGAGTGAATACATGCTCTGTCAGGGAGAAGTAAAAGCCATAGATCGGGACTTGCTGACAGATCAGTTTGAAGCGCTGGCGACCAGTGGATATCGCATTATTGCTCTTGCCTGGCGGCAGAATCACCCGCATGGCAGTATTGCCACGCCGCAGGGCATGACCTTTCTGGGCATGGTCGCCATGATTGACCCGGTGCGTCCGGAAGCCCGGCAGGCCATCAGTCGTTGTCATGCTGGTGGTATTCAGGTCGCCATGATTACCGGGGATCACCCGGCCACCGCCAAGGCCATCGCGCTGGAGCTGAATTTGTGCTCAGAAGATGTCGAGGTGGTCAGCAGTGAAATGATTCGCCAAGCCCTGGCGCAAAGCGATCAGGCGCTGGATGAGCTGATTCTGAATGGCAGGGTTTTTGCGCGTATTGAGCCTACCCAGAAAGAGCTGATCGTCGACCGCCTGATGTGCGCTGGTCATTTTGTGGCAGTAACCGGAGATGGTGTTAATGATGCGCCTGCGATGCGCCATGCCCACGCTGGCGTGGCAATGGGGAAACGGGGAACTGATGTCGCCAGGGAAACAGCAGACCTCATCATCACCGACGACAATTTTGCATCCATTGTGGACGGTATTGAGCAGGGGCGTATTGTTTACAACAATATCCGTAAGGTCATTGCCCTGCTGATTGCCACCGGGTTTTCTGCGCTTCTGCTGTTTTTCTGCACGGCACTGGCGGGCTATCCGATGCCGCTGATTGCGGTTCAGCTGCTATGGCTGAATCTCATCGCCAACGGCTTGCAGGATGTGGCACTGGCCTTCGAACCCGGAGAGGGCGGTGAACTGGACAAGCCGCCACGCAGCCCCCAGGAACCGATATTTGAAAACCGTATCATTCAGCATGTGCTGATCACAGGCACGGTGATGGGTTTGCTGGCCTTTGCAGTCTATGCCTGGTTAATTGAAAATGGCAGTGATATTGCCTATGCCAGAAATCTGACACTGATGCTGATGGTACTGTTTGGCAACATTCATGCGCTGAGCAGTCGCTCGGAAACACGCTCACTGTTTCAAATCCGTTTCTTTGCAAACCCCTTTCTGATCCTGGCGGTGCCTCTTGCCCAGTTGATACACATCGGGGCCTTGTATTTGCCAGGGCTGAATACGGTACTGGCATTGAGCCCGATCAGGCTCAGCGAGTGGCTGGTGCTGGCAGGCATCGCCCTGTGTCTCCTGCTGATTGAAGAAATTCACAAGTACTGCCTGCGCCGGCAGGCTCTGAGGCAGCGCTGAGTCAGGCCCTCAGCTCAGTCTGCCAAGGTCTTCGCGTGAGAAAGGAATGATGTCCTGTTCATGCTGCTGGTGAATTTTTTGCGCCCAATGCGCGTCACTGATAAGGGCACGTCCTACCGCCACCAGGTCAAACTCCTCCTGCGCCAGACGTTCCAGTAATTCATCCAGGCCACCACTATGGGCATCTTCACCGGCGAAGCTGGAAATAAAATCGGTATCCAGTCCGACGCTGCCGACGGTGATCACCGGTTTGCCACTGAGTTTTTTCGTCCACCCTGCCAGGTTCAGCGTAGAGCCTTCAAATTCAGCATCCCAGAAGCGACGCTGGCTGGCATGAAAAATATCGACGCCAGCATCGACCAGTGGCTGCAGAATCTGTTCCAGTTCCTGCGGGCTGGTGGCAATTTTATCCTCGTAGTTGGCAATCTTGAATTGTGAAAAACGATAGATGATCGGATAGTCCGGCCCCACCGCCTGGCGAACTGCTGCCACCGTTTCGGCAGCAAAGCGCGCACGCGCCTCAATGGAACCACCATAGCCATCATTGCGCTGGTTGAGCTTGGGCCACATAAACTGGTCGGGCAGATAGCCATGGGCGCCATGAATTTCCAGGGCATCGAAATTCAGGCGTTTGGCGTCTGCGGCAGCCTGGGCAAAAGCACCGATACAATCGTCGATGTCCTGCTGGGTCATGCTGCGAACAGGCGTGTCTTCGCCGTAAGGATTGATTTCGGATGGTCCAATTGAAGGAAGTTCAGGGTGCAATGCTTTTTGCGTGGTTCGCATGGCTCCCTGATGCCAGAGCTGCGGCGCAATTTTACCGCCAGCGGCATGAACTTCATTGACCACATGTTGCCAGGCGGCCAGTGCTTCTTCACCATGAAAGCAGGGTATGTTGCTGTCGCCGCTTGCCACCGGATGTCCAATGGACGTCCCCTCGGTAATGATCAGGCCTATTTCTCCCTCCGCCCGGCGCCGGTAATAGGCTGCGACATCGGGTCCTGGAATACCTCCCGGTGATTGGGTGCGCGTCATGGGCGCCATCAAGAGCCGATTGTCCAGCTGCAGTTTTTCACTGACAAAGGGTTGAAACAGAAGGGAAAGATCAGATGGCATAAGCGTGTATTAGAAAGAATGATGTATTAAAAACCGATGGCGGTGTCATCGCCGAAATCACTGGCACCACCCATCATGGTGCCCTGTTCCTGATTGAGCAGGATGGCGGTGATCGGGCCCGATGTTTTTTCGCGGAACTCGAGCTGGTAACCCTTGCGGATCAACTGGCGCAGCACCAGGGTGTCCATATCGGAGCGCAGTATCAGGCGGCCCGGCTGGCTGTAATGCCTGCCGAAAGAAGAGTGCATCTGATAGCTCTCGATATTGGCCGCTTCAGTGGCCTGCTGTACATCCATGCCAAACTCGACAATATTGAGGAAAAACTGCAGCAACCACTGGTCCTGCCCGTCACCACCCTGCACGGAAAAAGCCATCAGGGGCTTGCCATTCTGGGTAGCGATGCTGGGAGATAGCGTCGCGCGTGGACGTTTGCCAGGCTCCATCAGATTGAATGGGTTGCGTGTTTCATCCAATTCAAAACTCTGCATGCGCTGTGACAGGCTCATGCCGGTCGAACCGGCGATAAAAGCTGGCATCCAGGCACCGCTGGGGGTCATGGATACCATCCAGCCTTCTGCGTCAGCCGCCTGAATCGAAGTGGTGCCAGCGTGGAATCCTTCGTCATGGCTCATGATGCTGACCACATTACCATTACTTTCTTGGCGTTCTGTATCGACAGCTGCGCCCTGCCAGCCGGGCGCAATATTGGGTCGCCAGCGCTGCAGGATATCCTGATAGGGGTTGTTGCCGCCCTGAAAGGGGTAGGGGTCACCGGGGCCGATATCTGTCTGATTCTGATCCGGATTGATTAATGCGGCACGGGTGCGGGCATAGTCCTTGGATAACAAACCCTCCAGTGGCTCATCAGGCGGAAAGTAAGGGTCGCCATAGTAAAAATCCCGATCGGCAAAGGCCAGGTTGCTGACCTGATACAGGGTGTGGATGTATTCAGCACTGTTATAGCCCATGCTCTTGAGATCCATGTCTTCCAGCATGTTGAGCATTTGCAGCATCACGGGACCCTGTACCCAGCTATCGAGTTTGTAGACGGTCATATCCTTGTAGGTGGTCGATACCGGTTTTTCCAGATAGACCTGATAGTTGTCCAGATCAGCCATGGTGAAGAGGCCGCCGGCTACCTGACTTGCCCTGACGATTTCTTCAGCAATATCACCGCGATAGAAACGGTCATAGGCGGCCATGATGGCCTCCTTGCGGCTGGCACCTTCGGCCAGTGCGTCGGCCTCGGCCTCTACCAGCTTTAACAGGGTATTGCGCAGATCTTCCTGCACGAAAAGTTCGCCGGGTCGTGGTGCAGCCCAGGCTCGTGGATTTCTCGGATCCAGATTGGGCAGCATGACACGGGCGGTATCCGGCCATATGCGTAAAAAGTTTTTCTCGCTTTCGATAAGCTCGGCCTTGCTGCGTTCAATGGGGTAGCCGGCGGCCATATCAATGGAAGGGCCGAGTACCTCTGCCAGGCTGAGAGTGCCAAATTCAGCCAGCATCACCATCAATCCAGCCGGGGTGCCGGGTGTCACAGCCGCCAGCGGGCCATAGTCGGGAGGATATTCATAATTGAAATTATTGAAATACTCCGGGGTAGCGCCACTGGGCGCTACACCGAGGGCATTGAGCGCAATCACTTCACCGGTATGGGGGTTGTGGATCAGAGCCTGGGTTTCACCACCCCAGCCCAAGGTGTCCCACATGGTGGCGGACGCAGCAAGCATGGCTGCAGCAGCATCAACAGCATTGCCACCCTTGTTGAACATCATGGTGCCTGCAGAGGCTGCCAGAGGCTTGCCAGCGACAGCCATCCACTGAGTGCCATAGACCACCGGCTTGTTGGAATAACGCAATTCCTGTGCGCTGAGCGCATTGATCAGGGAAAGCAAAAGTATTGCGGTAATCAGAAAGGTCGACCGGTAGCGTCGCAGACAGAGATAGATGTTTTTCATGTCCTAACCTTAAGCGCTTGGAGACAAAAAGGCTAGTCCTGCAGACTCATTTCAATGCTGACACTGAAAGCACCGACTTCGCCAAAACGCTCCTGTTCGAGCGACTGAGTGCCTTCACTCATGGTGAATTCGACACTGCGGTGATTATGCCCGCCATCTTCACGTGATGCTTCGACATGCAACAGGTAAGTTCCCGGCTGCAGGAGATTGCCGTTGTCGTCACGACCATCCCAGGTCAGGGTATATTCCCCGGGTGCGCGGGTGGGTCGGGTGACATTGTTTTTTTCCAACGTGGAGCGTCGACCTGCGCGTCGCCACCAGCGCGAATTGGTACCAGCCCAGCGTTCTTCGGTTCCCAGCAGTAGCAGGTTCTTGATGGCCACTTCGTCAATATCGCTGATCCAGATGGCAACGTAGGGGCGGTGGTAGGTGCCATTGCCTTCGCGGGGTGGCACGGAATACTCAAGCGTCAGGTTGAAATTGGCATCGTTGAGCTTTTGTAGTTCCTCGCTGAGGTACTGGTTCCAGCCAGATGAAATCACCTGTGAGCCGCTTTTATCAATCATCAGGGCTTCGATACCGGGGAGGGACTCGACCAGGGTCAGTGCATCCTGCGTGTTCAGGACCGACAAACTGGTCGCAACCGCATCTGCTGTTATGGCGTCATCGGCAATCACCACGGTATAGATGCCATTGAAAACCGGCCAGCCGCTTTGCGGGATGATGATATGGCTGAACTGGCGCATCAGAATCTGGCGGGTTCGGCTGTCATGTCCACTGGTGGCGATCGCCTTGGAGTTCAGTGACAGTGAGCTGATAAAATTGTCATTGTCAGAGACAGTTTCGGGATCGGCAATCTTAACATCCCAGCCTGACTCGCCGGGAGGCGTTCCCCAGTAGACGGCGTCTCCACCGATGTCCAGTTTGATAGCGGAAGCCTGGGGCAGTTCGCGCCGCAATACTTCCATGCCCTTATCGATGATATAGCCCTTGGCCAGGCCTGAAGGCTCAATTTCAATACCCTCACCCAGACTGATACTGTTAGCGGCAATACTGATTTCACCTATTCGTGCAGCACGGGCAACCGCCAGGGCATCATTGCGGTTGGGAACCTGCTGGGCTTCTTCAGCGGCATCCCAGAAATCTATAACCTGACCCAGTCGGCAGGAAAAGGTCCCTTCACTGCGATTGACCCATTCCTCACAGGCAGTAATGACATCTACCAGGGCTTGCGAGGCGGAGTCCGTGCTGCGAGCTTGGTTCAGCTGCATAAGCTCACTGTCTTCCCGGTAGGTGCTTAATGCTTGCTCCAGGCTGGCAATTTCAGCAACAGCCGAATCGATGGCGGCATCAGCACCCCTAGAATCAGCAATATAGATGCTGATATCCATCGAAGTCCCCAGTACTTCTTCATAATGGCGGCTGACATCCTGGGCTGTTGCCAGTGCAGGCACAAAGGATGCAGTCAGCCACAAAATACTGGATAATGCCCCGCTTAAGCTCTTACAGGGGATACGGGCGAGAACAGGGGAACAGTTTTTATTTTTTTGCATGCTCTTCTTGGATCGTTAAATTAAAAGTTAAATAGCTGGAATAACCAAGCGACATTATGGCAATAAATCGTACTCTCGTGAACTGGTCACGAACCGTTCATGTTTACCTATCAATCGCGCTTCTCATCGTTCTGGTTTTCTTTTCAATTACCGGCATCACGCTCAATCATGCCGAGCTCATGACCGGTGAGCCTGTCAACGAAAGCCGTACCATTGAGTCGCTGCCTGAACTGCCACGCAATGATGAAGGCATGATTGCCGAGTCGCCCGAACTGGCTGCCTACCTGAAAGCTGAATTCAATATCCGTCTTGAATTCGCCACCGTCACATATGACGACCCTTTTCTGACCATCAATTACGATGCGCCGGGGCGGATCTCTCTCGTTGAGTTTGATCATGACTTCAACGAGGTCTATGCAGAAAACACAGATTACGGTCTGGTTGCTGTGTTAAACGACCTGCACAAGGGACGCTATACCCATATTGTCTGGAATGCCCTGATCGATATTAGCGCCATCATCCTGACCATTTTTTCACTGGCCGGATTTGTGCTCCTGTTGCCAAACAAATTCCGCTTCAGGAAAGTCCTCAAATATTCTGTCATTGGCACTGTCATCTCGACACTTGCCTATTTTATTGCCACCCTTTAAACGAAAATATTATTCCAGGGCTTCCGAACAGTTTCGGGTTTAACAGCAGGCTTAATACCGGAAAGTATATCTAAACCGGACACTAAGGTCTGACAGAGCAGTATGGAAAGTATTGTCTTTATCTCTGTCCTGCATGTTGTAATTCAAAACGATCAAGGCTTCCTGGCCAGCTTCTGGAATCCATTGAAATCGCGTATTCAGCCCCATATTTTCCGAGATATTGTCGTACTGTAAGAGGCTGATCCAGTATAGATTGGTGGTAAATGCCACCTGCGTATTCAGGCTGGTCAGTCGTGCAGTGAAGTCTCCCTGGGGCAGGCTGATGTCGGTCCAGTCATAATTCAGCTCCATGGCAAAATACTTTGACTGGTTCCAGTTAAAAGAAGTAAAGATACCGAGTTGATCGCCATCATAAAAATCGCCGAATTCAGATCTGAAGCTGGCGGAAAACTCTCGCTGGTTCCCCGTTCCAAGACTCAAGTCATAGGTCTGGTAGGAATAATCACCAACAGGAATAGCGACTGAACGACTGGGTTCTGAGTAAATTGTGAAAGGAGCCCGAACCACTTCCTTATAGCGTGTATAACCCAGGTCAAACGAGTCTCTGGAGTTGGTTTCCATTTCCAGGAAGCGGAATTTAAGGACCTCGCTCTGCAAGCCGCCATCAATAATCTCTCCCCTGAAGACATCCAGTCCGCTGTAGGACTGCTGAAAAAGTTCACTCCCGTAAAAGTGGGTATAGCCGACTCTGCCGGAATAATCCCTGACATTGCTGCGATTGACGAAGCCCAGGGCGGGATTAAAATTTTGCTGGACTTCCTTGATGCCAATTTCACCCCGCAGGCCGCTGTTGTTGGGAGAAGATATGTTGACCCCCCAGGAGGCATCATCACCATCCAGTCCGGGAGTATCGGACTGCTGATACCAGACATTACCTTCAACCTGGCGACCGCTGGCAAGCTGAGTATTCAGATATCTGAAATCGGCCCCGTAAACGGTATTGTCCAGATTGGATTGAGGATCACCATCGGTCACAATAAACCCGAGGGTGGATTCATCCAGCACATTCGCGGAGAAGCGACCGACAAACAGGTCGGAGGTGTCCACCGTGTTTGAGGCATCCTGGCGCACGGCAAGTGTGCCGATATTCCAGCGTCCGACACGACCACTGATTCTGCCGCCATATTTCAAGTCCACCTCTTCACCACTGGAACCGATGCCGATTGTCCTGGAGAAATAGGGGCGGGCATTCTCGCGGGCGCCGCGGGAACCTGCCTGGTTTTGGGATCCGGTATTACTGATATTGCCAAATTGAAACAGGTCGGAATCATTTAGAAAGAAGTCACGACGCTCCGGGAAAAATAAATTGAAACGGGTCAGGTTGACCTGCCGGTTATCAACGTCAGCTGCGGAAAAATCGGTATTAACGGTCAGCGCTGCATTCAGCGAAGGTGTCAGTCGATAGAACACATCAAGTGAAGGATCGAAATCGCTTTCCTTGTCGCCCGGATTAAAAGTGCGTCTCTCATTCATGGTGAATGTGGGGACAATATCCAGGCCAAGCCCCTGATTCATGCCTTCCAGTCCAGTAGCCAGGCCGACAATACTGGGATTATAGCTGCGGTTATAACTTACCCAGGCCATCTCTTCGCCGCGTCGGCGAATACCACGGCCGAAATTAAAACCCCAGGTATCGATATTTGGATCAAAGGGCAGAGTCTTGAAGGGGATTTCAACTTCGGCGATCCAGCCTTCTTCAAAGGTGTCGGCTGCCACATCCCAGATCGCCACCCAGTCGCCTGTGAAAGAGGTGATGTTCTGGTAAAGGGCATCATGGCGAACCGCATTCAGGTTGGTTTCAAAACGATAACCCACCCGTCGTGTATTGAATGGATCAAGAATGATTACCAGACGGTCATCACCTGGGAGACCCTGATTATGTCGGATTACCGGAGCAGCTATCAGTTCAGGATTTGAATCATACATGCGTGCGCCGATGTACAGCGCATCCTCTGTATAGACCATATAGACTTCAGTCTTCTCGGAAGGCTCGGTGCCATCACCGGGTCTGATTTGATGAAAATCATCGATGACAGCCGAACGCTGCCAGACTTCATCATCCAGACGGCCGTCCAGAACAGGCGGCGTATCCACCCGAGTGGCACGAAATTCTTTGAGGATTTCCGGGTTGTTGGTTTGGGCCTGCGCATTCACTGCAAGTGAAACGGACAATGCGAGACCAAGCCTTAACGGCAATTTCATGCGGGATTCCTGTACTGATTATGTATGGTTCTGAATCGCGATAAGTGTGCGATTCTACAGAGAAAATCTGTAAAAAGTATGAATTCTACCGAATGTAGGAATGAGAATCACTTTTATTCATGCCTTGGTTTTGACTGACAGGCTAGGGCTTGCGAACCATTTCCAGATAGCCCTGTCCCAGTCTGGCTCCGGTCTCCGGATGCAGGATTTCCACGGCACCTTCCCAGTAAGCAACACTCAGGTCCATAAACTGGTCCTTCAGCAGGGCTCTGATAAGCCAGCGCTGACCGGCATAGCCAAGTTGCCATTCAGTAGTGTAGTCGACCCCGTTGGGTGCGCGCCAGCTTGCCAGTTCTTCCAGTTCAATTTCACCAGGAAGAATTCGCCTTTGCTGTGCTTCCTGGTCAGTCCAGTTACCGTCACTGTTGGGGTGGGCATTCCCATCCTGATCCCGCAGGCGGTAATACATCAGTTCCTGCCCATCATCGAACTGTAAGGAGAACCAGTCCCAGCCACTCTGGTCCGCTGCCAGTGCAGAAGTGCTCCATTCGCGATCCAGCCAGCTCTCTCCACTGACCGTGTAGCTGGCCTCGCCGATTTGCAGCGTGCCGCTACTGGGAAGCCGTGTGAGACTGTAATAATAGGAAGCATTCCCCGCCTGCGGACTTTTCTGGCTGAGCCCCGCATCACCCTGCAAAACCGGTGATTTAAGTGGCTCCAGGCGCAGGTCCAGAGAAAAGGCTTCATCATTGATCTCCAGAGTCCAGGGAAAAACCTCTCCCCTAGAGTCTGCCGAACGCAGTGACCAGTTTTCCAGCCAGACTTTGAAGGGGCTGATTTGTGCACCGGCCAGACCAGGGTTTTCCCGGGCAAAGCGCTCAAGCGCTATGTGGGTCTGTGCTTCGACATCAGTGAGGGCCACATGGGCCATCCAGATACGCGGACTTTGCCAGCCACTGCTATTAAGCGTTTCTCCGCTCAAGGCCGTACTGAAAAAGGTCGCCTGATAGCCAAAACGTCTGCCATCCTCATTATGCAGATTGCCGGTCAGATACCACCACTCATTGCGGTAGCCCGGATGCAAGCCATGATCTTCGGGAAAACGAAAGTCCCGTGCCTGCTCTGCCCGCAGGAAGCCCTGGGTATTCTCGCCGCCCAGCGCACTGCTCACGTCCAGATTGAAGCGGGCAGTGGGGCTGCCTTGGGGGGGGGGTGAACAGGCTGTCAGTATCAGTAGCAGGATCAGCAGCACTCGCATCATTCTTCCCTCAGTGCCAATGATGGTCTGATGCGGGCGCTTTTCAGAGCCGGGTACAGGCCTGCCAGCAGGGCCGCGATGCAGGCCAGTAATACTGCTTCTATCAGAACCCGTAGAGGCAGGAAATGCTGCATGCTCCAGCCGAAGGAGCGCTGGTTTATCACATCGATCAGCACATCCGACATCAAGAGACCCAGGGGCAGTGCCAGCAAACCGGCAAACAGGCCCATTACCGCCGTCTGGCTCAGAATCAGGCGGATTATCTGAGCCGGTGTCATGCCACAGGCACGCAGGGTAGCGAATTCGCGAGCCCGTTCCAGCAGCAGCGCCATCAGGGCGCTGAATACGCCGATAAAGGCAATAATGATGGCCAGGATACGCAGGACCTGGGTGATGGCAAAGGTACGGTCAAAGATGGACAGTGTCAGCTCCCGGATGGCCTGATTGGGTAAGATGGCAATATCCTGTCGGTCGGCAAGTAGTGTTTCAAGCTCATTGAACAGGCTGTCCTGCGGGGCATCACTGAACAGTGTAATCCGTCCCGGGTTGCGTGGGTTCCACCATTGGCGGTAGAGGTTCTGGTGAATACCTATCATGCCCTGACTGGGGGTGTAATCATAAAAAATACCGAGCACCGGAAAAGACTGGGAACCGCGGGCGGTAGAAAGACTGAGGCTATCGCCTACCTCGACATCGTTGAGCCAGGCCAGCGGTTCGGAAATCAACAGGCCTTCACCGGCATTGAATCGGATAAGGTCTACCTCGCTGATCTGCTTGAGGTAATAATCCTGGTCTGCTGGCAGCTCACTGGCATGCAGGCGGGCCTGCCCCAGGTTACTTTCCACCGAAGTGATGATGGAACCTGACATGGTTCTCAACTGCGGCAGGCGAGCCAGGCGATCCTGCAAGTCCCGATCCAGATTGGCGCCAGTTATTTCGATATCACCACGGAAACTCTGGTCCAGCCAGATAATGACCGTATTGCGAAAGCTGTCTACCATGACACCAACGCCAACCGTGACGGCAATGGCAACTGATAGGGCGGCAACCGCCAGCCCGCAGCGGTGAAGTGAATTGTGAATATTACGCAGGCTCATTCTGCCGGGTAATCTAAGCCCAGATCCCAGAACCCTGAGCAAGAGTTTCAGGAACCAGGACATCAGTACCGGGACCAGCAGGCAGAAACCGGCAATAAACAGGGTGAGCGCCAGAAAGCCACCTACCAGACCCCACCAGCCGCTTTGCAGAAGAAGCTGGCCGCTGAGCAGCAAGGCCAGGCCTGCATAGCTCAATAAGGGAAGATAATTATGCCAGTGGTAATCATGCTCGGCACGCTGCTGCAGGGTAATGGGTTTGGCCTGGGCAGCACGCCAGGCGGGTAGTGCTGCTGATAGCAGGGTAATTCCCAGACCCAGGAAAAATCCCAGGAACAAGGATCCAGGTGTCACCAGAAAACTGGTGACATTGAGCCGGTAATTCAAATCGGGAATGGCGGCTGTCACCAGATCCAGTAGGGCCATTCCCAGCAGATAGCCCAGTAGCACGCCGCAGGCGCTGGCAATGGCACCATAGATAGCCGCTTCAGCCAGCACCAGTTTATAGATTTCAACTCGTGAAACCCCCAGTGCTCTGAAAATACCCAGTGTCTTTTCCCGGCGCAGCACCGACAGCGTTACCGTGTTGTAGATAAGTAGTGCGGCAACCAGCAAGGAAAGCAGGCTCATGGCCAGCAGGTTGATATGAAAAGCCGAGGTCATTTGCGACAAAGCATCATTCCGGGTCTGGACATTGACCAGACTCAAACCTGGCGGCAACCAGTTCTCCACAAGTCTGCTGTTTTCTTCATCAAGAATCAGGTCAATGCTGTCAAGGAAATTCTGGCGCTGCAGTACTCGCTGTGCCACGGCAATGTCCGTATAGAGGATGCCTTCGGTGGCAACTGGATCGGAACTGGCCAGGGTCGCCACCAGTTTAAGCTCGACTACTGATTCAGCGCCCAGCGGGGATGCCTGTCGCGTCGCCTGCAGTTCATCATCCAGAGAAAAGTCGGCCTGAGCCGCTGCACTTTGACTCATCATGATCGTGTTGTCAGTCGACAGCACATCAAACATGGCTGGATCAAACGCCATACCGGTACTGCTGAAACCGGCACGCTGGCGTTGCAGGCTTAATTCACTGAACAGATCCTGTCCCAGCAGTGTGAATGACTGTCCCCCAATTTCCAGCGTGCCAGAAATAGCCGGTGCCGAGCGGCGAATACCCAGCTCCGTCCGCAATCGGGTATATATTTCATCCGGCACGCCCTGATCGGTGCCGACAATCTGATGGGTGATACTGCCATTGACTGATTCAATGGCGAGGGAGAAAGAACGGGTGGCACTGTTGTTGGCCAGATCAATGGCCACGACCATCATGACGCCCAGCACGATACCGAGAAAACTGAGCCAGCTTTGCCAGGGATGCTGGCGTGCATAACGCCAGGCACTCAAGTGAAGCAGGGAATTACCAGGCAAAGTCACTGTTGCGGTCCTGCAGTATGCCATCCTCGAGCGTCACGATACGATCAGCAGTTTTAGCAACCTCCAGCGAGTGAGTAACCAGGAGCAGGGTGCTATTCTGTTCTTTCACCAACTGATGCAACTTGTTCAGAATCAGCTGGCCGCTTCGTGCATCCAGGTTGCCGGTGGGTTCGTCAGCCAGCACGACCAGCGGTTGATGAATCAGTGCTCGGGCAATGGCGACACGCTGCTGCTCTCCGCCGGAGAGCTGGGAAGGGTAACGCTGGGCCTTGTCATGTATATCCAGCTCCCGCATGATGCTATCGACTCGGACTTGAGTCTCCTGTGCATCAATGCCATTTAATTCCAGGCTGAAAGCTATATTTTCATGTGCGTTCAGGCTCGGCACCAGATTAAAGAACTGATAAATAAATCCGATGTGCTGGCGCCGGAACAGAGTCCGCATGGTTTCGCTCATGGCGCTCAGGTTCTGACCATCAACGAAAACCTGGCCAGAGGCTGGCGTGTCGATGCCACTGATGAGATTAAGCAGGGTGGATTTTCCAGATCCGCTGCGGCCGAGCAGGGCAACACTTTCGCCCTTAACCATGCTGAAGTCCAGATCATGCAGCACTTCATGCAGCCGGGCGCCTTCTTCGTAGCTGTGGCATAAGCCGGAGATGTGTATGAATTGTTGATGCATGGGCCTAATCGTTTTCAAGCGCCTAGCCTATCACAGGCAGCGCAGCTTCCTCAGATGTTATGATAGCGCCAGAGGGAGAGCAGGCAATGCCCATTTGTTCAAAATGTCATAGTACAAACCCCGAAGCTGCCAGATACTGCATGAGTTGTGGTCAGCCCTTACCGAAGGCACAGGATGGTTACGGCGGTAAACAGTTTAATCTGGCCGGCATGAATCTTTTCATGCTGAGCCTGATGGGAAGCATAATGCTGTCATTACTGCTCATTTTTGCATTTCGGCTGCCGATATTTTTTCTGGCTGCCTTCCTGCCACTGTTCTAGTTTCGAAATAAATCCGGCTAAGGAAAAGTTTCCCTATAAATAAACATTGCTAAAGGCCTCACGCAAAGCCTGATATTTTACTTGTTGCAGACTGGCTGGCTTAGTAGTCTTTCGAAGATATGTTCAAAACAGTTCATAACATATTGTTGCCGCTGCTACTGATTTCACTGAGCGGGCTGGTTCAGGCCCAGGACTTTGTTGGTAGCGAAGCCTGTGCCGCCTGCCACCAGGAAGCCTATGACAACTGGCAACTCAGTCATCATCGTCAGGCCATGCAGCCGGCCAATGTGGATACTGTACTGGGCAATTTCAATGATGCTGGCTTTGATTACTTTGGTATCCGCAGCCGTTTTTATACCCGTGATGGGGGCTATTACGTTGAGACTGACAATGCTGCCGGGGAATTGCAGGAATTCAAGCTTGCCTACACATTCGGATTTGAACCTTTACAGCAGTATCTGATTGAGTTTCCCGATGGGCGTCTGCAGGCCCTGAGCATCGCCTGGGATAGCAGGACAGAACAGGAGGGAGGTCAACGCTGGTATCATTTGTATCCTGATGAAGAAATCGATGCCGATAACATGCTGCACTGGACTGGCACGTTCCAGAACTGGAATTCCCGTTGTGCCAGTTGTCACACGACAGATTTACAGCGTAATTACGATGCGGCTAGCAACACCTACAATACACAATGGCTGGAATCCCACGTTGGCTGTGAAGCCTGTCATGGTCCCGGCTCCCAACATCTGAGCTGGGCACAGGAAGAATCTCAGCTTGAAAATTTCGGTTTACTGGTCGATATCAATAAAGTCTGGGAGCCTATAGCAGGTCAGCTGTCTATTCCTGAACAGAGCAGTCCAGTAATGAGCCAGCAACTTGAGGTTTGTGCTTCTTGCCACTCACGACGTGCTGAAATACAGCAGCAGGATATGGCTGCGGCATTTCTAGATAACTATAGCCTTAGCCCCTTGTTGCCAAATCTATATCATGTCGACGGGCAAATACTGGATGAGGTTTATGTCACAGGATCATTCCTGCAGAGCAAGATGCATCAGAACCAGGTGTCCTGCACCAACTGTCATGAACCACATAGCAATCAATTACGCATTGAAGGAAATGGCCTGTGTCTGCAATGCCATGCCGCAGCAAGTTTTCAGACCCAGGCGCATTTTTTTCATGAGCCTGACAGTAGCGGCGCACAGTGTGTGAATTGCCACATGCCGCAGACCACCTACATGGGAGTAGATGAGCGCCGAGATCACTCCTTTCGAATCCCTGATCCACTGGCCAGCCTGCAGTTGGGCGTTCCCAATGCCTGCAATTCCTGCCACCAGGAGGAAACTGTACAGTGGGCAGTCGATTTCATGCAGACCCGTAACGGAGGCAGTGAGCTGGTTTATGCCCATGCCAGCATCATGCAGAGGGCGCGCGAGCAGGATGAATCTGTGGCTCCTGAGCTGCTGGCGCTGGCCGCAGATGACACTCAGCCAGGCATGATTCGTGGGATAGCCCTGATTAGCAGCATGAATTTTCCTTCGCAGCGAAATCTTGGTGTTGTGATACGGTCATTGGATGACGAGGATCCGATCCTGCGTATGAATGCCCTGTATGGTCTGGGCTTTATCAGCCCGTCTCAGCGACTGCAATATTTACAGGGACTGCTTAATGATCCGGTCAAGGCCGTGCGCCTGAATGTAGCGAGGCAACTGCTTGGCCTGCGACCAGAGCAGGTGCCGCCAAATTTGCGTAATGATTTTCAGCGTCTTCTGGGTGAGTATCAAAGCAGCCTGCTGTTTAATGCAGACATGCCAGAGTCGCTCAATGAACTGGGTCTGTTCTATGGAGCCTATGGGGACTTCGGACGTGCTACACAAGCTCTTGAGCGTGGACTGCAATTGTCAGCCAACTATTTGCCGCTCATACTGAACCTGTCCGATATTTACCGGGCGCAGGATCGCGATGATCTGGCTGAACCGTTGTTGAATCGGGCAAGGAGACTGTATCCGGATTCGGCCGAAGCCAATCACTCCCTGGGACTGCTGTATGTACGGACATTTCGATTGCCGGAATCCCTGCCGCTGTTTCAGCAGGCAGCGGAGCTGGCTCCGGATAACCCACAGTATATTTATGTCTATGCCGTGGCCCTGGCCGAGCAGGACAGACTTGAGGAAGCCATGGCAATATTGCTCGAAGCACAACAACGTTTTCCAGCAGACCAGCAGATACGAAATGCCATTCAGGCTTACCAGAACCGTAGATAAAATCATCCTGTCCTACGAGCAAGCAGCCTGACTCTTTTAGAAATTACTGCGTGCTTTTAAGGTACAATGCAGCGACTCGAACAAACACTTTGCTAAAGGATCAACTTGAGCAGCAAGCAGCACTATAAAGTGGATACTGTTATTGCCGGTGGCGGGATAGCGGGCATTGTCACTGCCCTGAATCTACTGGAATCAAAGCAGAAGGTACTTCTGCTGGATCGTGATGAGGAAAGCAATTTTGGCGGTCTGGCAAAACTTTCCTTCGGGGCGATGTTTTTTGTCAATACGCCGCAACAGCGCTGGACCGGTTTGAAGGACAATGCCGATCTTGCCCTGCAGGACTGGATAGAAAATGCGCAATTCACGGAGTCTGATTATTGGCCGCGGCAATGGGCAGAGTTTTACGTCAACAACTGCACCGAGCTGGGTTATAAGTGGCTGCGTAAACAGGGTGTCCGTTTCTTACCCGTCGTAAACTGGGCGGAACGCCGTTCAGCAGATAACCCGGGCAACTCGGTTCCTCGCTTTCATGTTGTCTGGGGTTCCGGACAGGGGCTTAGCGATGCCCTGATTGCCAGTTTGCTGTCACACCGACATGTCGCCAATCTGCAAATATGCTTCAGACATAAAGTCACCGACATGGAACAACAGGATGGTCGGGTCACTGGTCTACGAGGTGTTAACGAGCACAATGATCAAAGTTTTACAGTAGAAGCTGACAACACCATTATTGCCTCGGGTGGAATCTGCGGCAGCATTGAGAGGATACGTGACAACTGGTATAAGCCCTGGGGCGAACCGCCTCAGATCATCCTTAATGGCTCTCATCGTTATGCCGACGGTCTGCTGCATGATGCGGCACGTGAAGCAGGTGCCCGGCTTACTCACATGGACAAACAGTGGCTATATGCCGGTGGAATCCGGCATCCGAAACCAAGCCTGCCGGGTCACGGATTAAGCATAATTTCTTCCAAAACCTCGCTCTGGCTTGACAGTCAGGGCAGGCGATTTTCCGAGCCACTGGTCGGAGGTTTTGACACACGCCGCATCGTTGAAAATGTGTGCAGACAGGAACACAAGTATTCCTGGCAGATACTGAACATGAAAATTGCTATTCGTGAGTTTGCCATTTCCGGATCGGAATACAATGCGGCGCTGCGTGATAAAAAAGTGTTTGGCTTTTTAAGAGGCATTTTCTTTGGTGTAAAAGGCCTGGTCGATAATATGCTGGAAAATTGTGACGATTTTCTGGTGGCGAATTCTATTGACGAAATGATCGATAAAATGCAGGACAATTCGGAAGGCGTCATCCTGGATCGGCAGGCAATAGTCGAAGGAATTAAAACTTACGATGAGTCAGCAGAGCCGAACGGGCCCTTCGACAAGCAGCGTGAGCTGATCCGACACATGCGTGACTATATGCTGGACCGTTTGCGAACCTGCAAGGACCAGAAAATTGATGATCCTTCAGCCTACCCACTGATTGCCATCAAGCAGCATATTCTGACCCGTAAAACATTGGGAGGCATCCAAACAGATCTGTCCTCACGAGTGCTTTCGCATTCTGGTGAACCGATTCCTGGTCTTTATGCTGTCGGTGAAGCGGCCGGTTATGGTGGCGGCGGTATACACGGACTCAGATCACTGGAAGGCACCTTCCTGGGCGGCTGTGTCATGTCAGGTCGTTTGGCGGCAGCGAGCATTCTGGATAAACAGCTTTGAGCAAGAGCTCTTCAGGTTCGAGCTGAGTCTGATTAAATCGCGGTATCACTGAAAAAGCGGTCCAGTGCGTCCAGATTGGACTGGGCTCCGCCAAGGAATGGGTGAATTTGCAGTGCCCTGGTCAGTGCATTTTGTGCGTCAAGATACTGACCGAGTTCGACATAGACCATGCCCAGCCCTGACAAAGCGCCAAAGTGGCGAGGTTCGAGTTCCAGAGTCTTCAGGATATCAGTCAGCGACTGGCGATAATTGCCGAGCAGGAAATGGGTTGTAGCACGCATGTTCCACGCTTCGGCAAATTCCGGGTCCAGCGTGATGATATCGCTGAAGGATTGAAGTGCCAGCCCCAGCTGATTGCCACCCATTTCATCCATGGCATAAAACATCATATCGTTTATTTCCGGGTCGGCATGCTCGGCCCAGATATCCCAGATGCGTATTTCATATTGGGTGGCTTCCTGTTCACTGCCAGCCATGGCCAGTTCTGCAAACAGCTCGGGCAGACGAGGGTCATTCTGGTCGGCCAGTACCCATGGAGAAACAAACAGTGTCAGTAGCAGGATAAAAGTTTTCATGACTAAGCACGATGGTGACAAAAACTGGCGGGTGTGTAAATGTTGGGGCTCGATTTAGGAGATTTGAGCTGCAGGGTAAACAGATGCAGGATGAACAAATAACTAAGGCACGAGAAGCGCTGCAAAGGGCTGAGCGGGTGGTAGTCTTTTCAGGCGCAGGCCTGAGTGCTGAGTCCGGGATTTCGACATTCAGGGGAGCTCAGGATAATGCGCTCTGGTCCCGTTATGATCCGATGAAACTGGCCTCGCTGGCAGGCTTTGCAGAAGATGCAGCAACCGTTATTGACTGGTACTCATGGCGACGCCAAACACTGGCCGGGGCTGAACCGAACAGGGCGCATCTTGCGCTGGCTGCACATCCGGCACTGTTGCAGATCACCCAGAATGTTGATGATCTGCTGGAAAGAGCCGGGGTGCCTGCATCACAAATTCTTCATTTGCACGGCAGCATCATTAAAGACCGCTGTCATGCCAATTGTGGCGTGGAAGAAAACGTATCCCTAGAAGATCCGCCAGCCTTGCACAGATGTGTCAAATGTGGCGCGCTGATGCGTCCCACTGTGGTCTGGTTTGGTGAGAGTCTGCCTGCAGGAGTCTGGCAGGAAGCCGAGCGGGCATGTCGGCAAAGTGATTGCCTGCTGGTAGTCGGCACCAGTGCCAGTGTTTATCCGGCTGCCGGGCTTATTGATCTGGCGCAAAATGCCGGTAGCCAGGTCATCATCGTAAATACGGAATGGAGTGAAGCTGGTTCCAGGTCGCAACATCAACTCATCGGTCCTGCCGGGCTGATATTACCGGAACTGCTCAAAGGTTTGCCCTGATACCAAGACTTAGCTGGCTGTTAAAAGGCTGGCTTCCATTTTTTTATGAATTTTGCATAGCCAGCTTCGGAGTCTGCTGGAAAAATTTCATGAAAAACGGCTTTCGTTTCGATCTCTACCGTCTGGTCGTCAAATAACTTCTGGTAGTTATTGAGCACGGCTGTAAGTTTCTTGCTGATTTCCTGAGCCTGATTACCCTTTGTTTCCGGTAGAATGATTAAAAACATGTCTTCCTTCCATATCCCGGCAATATCAGAATCCCGCAAAAGTTTTTTGAAAACCTTGACGATATTTTTGTTTACACGCGATTTGTTCGGTGCAATAAATTTATATTTTTTTGAAGCCTGAATTTTCAGTTTAAAGAGTATCAGGCTGCTTGGACGGAAGTAGCGCTGTACGCGGTTGAATTCCAGTAATGCTATTTTTTCTACCAGGATCCGATTGGCAAGGCCGGAAACCTGGTCGGTAATTGAATTTTTTTCCAATGCAGCCTGGCTTTCTAAGAAGTCTCTTTCGGCCTTGTCCTTAAAATAGGAAAAGGCATAAGCCAGTAGGGAGAGGATACAAAAACTGATAAAACGCGATTGATATATTCATCGTCATACTGGCTGTTATCAAAGCCGAAAAGGTTAAAAGCATAAATAAAGCTGGATAAAATCAGCAGACTGATAACGGAATAGGCGCCGATGTAGTTTCCCTGCAGGAACAGGGCAACCAGCGGGAAGATTAAGAAGATAATGGGACCAGTGCCATTGGTGCCACCTGTGTAAAAAAGATAGATACATAAAATGGCCATCAGCAGGGTGGTAAAGTGTTTGGCCATCCAATCCTGGCCGGAAATCCAGATGGCGCCAATACCTGTTACAGTGATCAGAGCAAAGCCGAAGAGGGCAAAAGCCAGATTGATATCTTGACGGACTAAAGCTGTAATGCCAAAAATAATCAGGGCTGCCGTAGCAATCGCACAAAAGAAACCGCACATGATGAAATTGACATCATCAAGTTGCAATCTGTCATCATGAAACAGGATTTTATTTTTGCTTGCAGATTTCTGTAACCAGAAAAATTTCAGTTTTTCAGAAGGTGGAGCTTGTTGAAAAGCTTTGCTATTTTTCATGATAAAGTAGCCATATCCTTTTAGCTCACGTTTCAGTAGTGCCAGCTCTGATTAATTCCTGTTTGAAAAGTTCCTGTCATTGTAGACACAGACTTTGAGTTTTGCGAGATTTGAATCTTTTGATTAAGTGCTGCCAAACTCTTGCTTCACTTTATCCATTTGACTTGGGGGAATGCAAGTAAATTCGCTGTTAAATAGCCCATAATTGTCGCAGGAATAAACAAGTCTGTTATGGGTGTTAATCCGGTAAATCCGGATACAGATAAAATTGTGCTCAGGCGAAAGGATGCTTGAGCATAATGGTTTCTTCGCGATCTGGCCCGGTAGAGATCATATCGACCGGTGCTTCGATTTTTTCTTCGATATAGCGGATATAGGCACGGGCATTTTCGGGCAACTCATCTAGGGATTTAACACCGAAGGTGGATTCCGACCAGCCGGGTAATTCATCATAAATCGGCTCCAGATGATCATATTGGTCGAAGCTGGTCAGGCAGGCCATGGATGAGCCATCGACACCTTTATAGCCCGTACATACTTTCACTGTTTCCAGTCCATCGAGAACGTCCAGCTTGGTCAGGCAGATGCCGGATACGGAATTGATCCGAATAGCCATTTTAAGGGCAGCAGCATCAAACCAGCCGCAGCGGCGGTTACGCCCGGTGGTGGCACCGCGTTCCTGCCCCTTGCTGAATAGCTGCTCACCCACTTCATCAAACAGCTCAGTGGGGAAGGGGCCAGCGCCAACGCGCGTGGTATAGGCCTTGGTGATACCCAGCACATAATCCAGATACAGAGGGCCATAGCCACTGCCAGTAGCCGTGCCGCCAGCGGTGGTATTGGAGGAGGTCACGAAGGGATAGGTGCCATGATCGATATCCAGCAGCGATCCCTGTGCTCCTTCAAACAGAATATTTTCACCGGCCTTGCGTGCGGTATGCAGAATATCGATGGTGTCGCCAACCATGGGTCTGATGCGTTCACCCATTGCGAGACTTTGATCCAGCGTTTGCTGGTAGTCGATGGGCTCTACACCGTAATAGGATTGCAAGGCAAAATTATGGTAGTCGAGGACTTCGGCCAGGCGTCCGGCAAAGTGTTCGGCATTCAACAATTCTCCCAGCCGGATGCCACGACGAGCCACTTTATCTTCGTAAGCAGGGCCGATACCGCGCCCTGTAGTGCCGATTTTTGCATTACCCTTTTTCAGTTCTCGCGCCTGATCGAGCGCAACGTGGTAGGGCAGAATCAGCGGGCAGGCAGAACTGATATTGAGTTTGTCGATAACTGAACCACCTTTTTCAACGAGCTCATCAATTTCCCTGAGCAGCGCTTCGGGTGATAGCACAACGCCATTACCTATAATGCAGCGAACGTTCTCACGCAAAATGCCAGAGGGCAGGAGATGCAGGACCGTCTTTTCGCCATTGATCACCAGGGTGTGTCCAGCATTATGTCCGCCCTGAAAGCGGACGACGGTTGAGGCTTTTTCCATCAGCAGATCAACAATTTTACCCTTGCCTTCATCGCCCCATTGTGTGCCCAGGATGACAACACTTTTACCCATGACTACGCCCTTTCAAGTTCTGAAAATAATTAAAAATAAAGTTGCTTACTTTGCTTACAGTGGACTCAGTAGCCACTTACCATCAAGCTTTATGATTTCCTGCGTGCAGCCCAGTTCATGAGCCGTTTCCTCTTGCCCGGGCAAGTGGTTCAGTACCTGATAACCGTGAGAGCGCAGGTCGCTGATAAATGCCAGTAATTCACTGTCACTGTCTGCTGGGGCCATGACTTTTTCCACGCTGTGAAATTGGCGTGAACCCAGGGCCAGCAGATTTTTCAGGTCACTGTCGAAACCGGTGGCCGGGCGTGAGCGGCCAAAGCCTTTACCGATATCATCATAGCGGCCACCCTTGGCAACGGAGGTGCCGAAACCGGCTGTATACGCGGCAAAAACGACGCCGGTATGATATTCATAACCACGCAGTTCGCTCAGGTCAAAATACAAGGACTGTTGTGGATAACGCAACTGGAGTGCTTCATTAAGCTGCCGCAATTGTGCAATATCTTCTTTGACAGTACCCGGTGCCTGGCTCAATACCTTTTCCGCTTCGTCCAGTACGCTGACATCACCACTGAGTTTGGGCAGGGCTTTGAGCATGGCCAGCAAGCCGCCATTGGAATTGTGTTCATGCAATAAGTCATCGATGTCTTTTTCAGATTTGCTTTGCAAGGCGCTGAACAGTTTCTTCTCAAGTGCTTCATCAAGCCCGGCATTCTCAATCAGTGAACGATAAATGCCGACATGTCCCAGCGCCAGCTGTACATTATTTACTTCAGCCAGTTTAAGGGTTTCCACCATCAGACTGATAACTTCGATGTCGCTCTGGATGCCACCATGTCCGTAAAGTTCGGCACCGATACGGTAGGGGCTGCGTGTACCCAGCATGACACTCGGTCGTGCACGCAATACCGAATCGGCATAACAAAGTCTGTTGGGACCTTCAGTTTGCAGGACATGCGCATCAATACGTGCAACCTGTGAGGTAATATCGGCGCGCACACCCATGCTGCGACCCGATAACTGGTCGACGACTTTTAAAGTTTCCAGTTGTAGTTCGTCACTGGGAACGATATTGAGGGAATCAAGGAATTCAATCAGTGGTGTGATGACCAGCTCGTAGCCCCAGCTACGGTACAGATCCAGAATATCGCGACGCAGCGTTTCCAGGTTATGTGCCGCTGGCGGCAGAATTTCATCCACCCCATCGGGCAATAACCAGCGATTGGCTTCTGTCATCAGGTTTACTTACTCTGCAACACTGTTGTTCAGGTATTTGAAAAACTCACTGTCAGGGCTCAGCAGGAGTACGTCGCCACTATCTTTGAAGGTTTCCCGATAAGCGCTCAAACTGCGAACAAATTCGTAAAACTCCGGGTCATTGCTGAAGGCTTCGGCGTAAATGGCTGCCGACTGGGCATCGCCATCACCGCGAATGATTTCTGATTCGCGGTAGGCATTGGCTTCAATGACAATTGCCTGTCGGTCAGCTTCAGCGCGGATGATCTCAGCCAGTTCTCGACCGGTTGAGCGAGCTTCAGAAGCTTCCTGCTGGCGCTCGGTGTTCATACGATTGTAGACAGAGTCCTGAACCTCGTCAGGCAGATCGATCTGTTTGACCCGAATATCGACAATTTCGATACCCAACTCGGAGAACACAATTTGGTTGAGATCGCGTGTCAAATCCGTCATCAGCAGGTCACGTTCGCCGGACACCACCTCGTAGACAGTACGACTGGCAAACTGGTTGCGCAGACCGGTGTTGATACGCTGGGACAAAAGATTGTTGGCGATGTTGGAGTCGCCGGAAGTCCGTGTGTAGTAGGTGGAGACTTCAGCAATACGCCATTGCGCGTAGGAATCAACTTCCAGAAATTCACGTTCTGCAGTCAGATAACTTTGGGTAGCCGCATCAAGGGTCTGTATGCGGCCATCAAAAATACGCACAGCGTGCACGCCGGGAATTTTAAAATGCAAACCCGGTGTCACATCAGAATTGGTCACTTCACCAAAGGTCAATAAAACAGCCCGGTCAACTTCACGAACGACATATAGGCAGTTGTAGGCAATGATCAGAACGATCGCGATTACAGCAAGAGCCAGTGCACTGGAGTTTTTCATCAGCGGCCGGTCCTCGTGCCAGTGGGTTGTCGGTTCAGATCCTGAATGACCTGATTGGATAAATTTCGCAGGTCCTGGGTGCTCAGGGCTTCCATGCTGACCCGGCCATTATTGCCCGAGCGCTGCAGCATCTGGTCCAGCGGCAGGTACATTATGTTGTTACCGCCCTCCACAGCAATCAGCACTTTCGAGGTATTGCCGAGCACTTCCTGCATGGTTTCCAGATACAGGCGCTCACGGGTGACTTCGGGTGAGCGCTGGTATTCGGTCAGTAGTTGGGTAAAGCGCTGAGCCTCCCCATCGGCGCGGGCTATCACCTGGTCTCGGTAGGCGCTGGCTTCCTCTATAACCCGGCGAGCCAGACCACGGGCTTCGGGTACAACCTGATTGGCATAAGCATTGGCTTCATTCTGAAAAGCAACCTGATCGACACCGGCCTTGATGACATCATCATAAGCAGCGCGAACCGGTGCGGGTTGCTGTGCCTGGTCCAGGTTGACCTCGGAAACCGTAATGCCGGTCTGGTAAAGATCCATGTATGATTGCAGGCGAATTTTGACATCGGCGGCAATCTGTAGACGGGCAGAGGTCGTTGCCGCTTCCATTTCTGTACTGCCGATTTCATGACGGATAGCTGATTCAGCGGCCATTTGCAGACTGACGACCGGGTCACGCACGTTAAGGTAATAAGAACGGGCATCGGTAACCTGATACTGCACGGTCATGGAGACATCAACAATATTATCATCCTCGGTCAGCATGGAATTGCTGAAAGATTCATCGTAAACACGGGTGACATTGATCTTGGTGACTTCATCCACCAGCCAGGGGTTCCAGTGCAGGCCTGGCAAAACCACACCATCCAGCGCACGGCCGAAACGCAGCACAACACCACGCTCCTGTTCATCGACAGTGTAAAAACCCATGCCGACCCAGAGGATGGCCATGATGGTGATAACTCCCAGCACCAGACCGCCGGAAACAGAATTGTTGCCGCTGCTGCTACCGCCACCGCTCTTTTTACCGCCAAGAAAAGCGGAAAAGCGCTTAGTCAGGGACTCGATGATTTCATCCAGATCCGGTGGCCCCTGATCATTGCCACCGCCTCCTGGGCGTTGAGAGTTCCAGGGATCATCATTATCAGATTTCTTGCCTTTATTATCTTCGGGCTCGTTCCAGGCCATGATTTCTCCGCTGATGTTTCGTTTTTGCAGTTCGCACAGGACTGGGATTCTATCGAATATCCAGGGCTTTTTACACAGTTTCCGGCCGCTCTCGACAGATGAGTGGTATTAAGGCATAAAGGCCTGCGCATCCAGCCCTTCTTCTTTGAGCAGGCGCTCGAAATCCTGTTTCGGCAGGCGCAGTGACAGACACATATGCCCCTGCTCATCGAGTGACTCATGCTTGACGGCGCCCTGACGGTAAAGTCTGGCTCGCAGGCGTCCATTTTGCGGAGGCAGGTGTAGCTCTGGTTCGATAAAATCTTCACCGAGCAATTCGCTTATCGCCTGCAAGAGATTGTCCACACCATCGCCATTTAGTGCAGAGACCCAGACTCGCCAGGGGCGGCCCTGTTCATCACGTTCAAGAGTCGGCACTTCCTGTCCCAGCAGGTCGGCCTTGTTATAAACCAGCAGGACGGGAATCCCACTGGCGCTGATTTCATGCAGCACATGCTCGACCTCTTTTTGCAGGATGAAACGCTGCTCATTGTGACAATCCACTACATGCAAAAGCAGACTCGCCTGGGTGGTTTCTTCCAGGGTGGCGCGAAAGGCATCGACCAGTTGGTGGGGAAGGTCACGAATAAAACCTACGGTATCGGCCAGAATTGCGGCACCCATATCCGGTAGTTGGATTTTACGAAGGGTCGAGTCCAGTGTGGCGAAGAGCTGGTCCGCAGCATATATATTTTCGTGGGTCAGGCGATTGAACAGTGATGACTTGCCGGCATTGGTATATCCGACCAGCGATACTGTTGGAACTTCAGCACGTTTGCGTGCCTTGCGCCCCTGCTCACGTTGCCGGCGAACTTTATCAAGACTCTTGTTGATTGACTTGATGCGTTCTCCAATCAGGCGTTGGTCTATTTCCAGCTGGGTTTCACCTACACCCCTGAGGCCGATACCGCCTTTTTGACGGTCAAGGTGGGTCCACCCTCTGACCAGACGAGTGCGGGTATGGTGCAGTTGTGCCAGTTCGACCTGTAACTTGCCCTCATAGGAGCGGGCACGCTGCGCGAAAATATCCAGAATCAGTCCTGTACGATCCAGCACCCTGCAGTGCAGGGCTTTTTCCAGATTGCGCTCCTGGCTGGGGCTTAGCGAATGGTTGAAAAGTACCACTTCAGCCTCATGCGAGAGCACCAGGCTTTTTATTTCTTCCAGCTTGCCGCTACCAACAAAAAAGCGTGGATTGATTTGCTGCGGAGAGCCGCCGACCATGGCAACCGGGCAGGCGCCTGCTGAGATGGCCAGTTCTTCAAATTCTTTGGGATCGCCTGCATCTTCAGCGGTATAAAAATCCAGGTGGATAAGGATTGCAAGTTCACCACTATCTGGACGTTCAAAGAACACAGGGTTTCAATCAGGCTTAGATACTGTTGCCCGGTTCAATACTTCCTGAATCAGAACCGTCCTGCATGGGGATGCGGATAGGGCGGTTCGGCACAACGGTGGAAATGGCATGCTTGTAGACCATTTGATTGACGGTATTTTTCAAGACAATGACGAACTGATCAAAGGATTCGATCTGGCCTTGAAGTTTAATACCGCTGACCAGGTAGATGGCCACGGGAACCTTCTCCTTGCGCAGGGTATTCAAAAAAGGGTCCTGTAATGATTGCCCTTTGGACATGAGGGTCTCCTGTTCTTAAGCAGATATATCGGGTCTATTATTCTCGGTGGCTATTATAGAACTTTCGCCGAGGCAGCTACCACTTTAAATGAGGTCAGTCTTCATCAAATTCAAGCAATGGCTCACAATTTGTGGCATTTCGCTATCAAGTTGCACTAAATCGGGCCAGCTCCGCAGCCAGGTCAGTTGTCGCTTGGCCAACTGTCGGGTAGCAACCAGTGCCCGGTGCTGCATCTGTGCATAGTCAGCAGTGCCGTCCAGATAATCCCAGATTTGGCGATAGCCTACCGAGCGGATTGCCGGCAGGCTCGGGTTCAGGTCACCGCGCTCATAAAGGCTTTTAACCTCATCCACAAAGCCCTGCGCCAACATCTCACTGAGCCGGCTGGCAATTCGTTCATGCAGCAATGCGCGCTCCGGTGGAAAGATGGCAAGGAATGTCAGCGTAAAAGGCAGTGATGCTTCCCCGCTATCCTCGGCATGAAAGGTGCTCAAGGGCTTGCCGCTGATCTCAAAGACTTCCAGAGCGCGTTGTAAACGCTGAGGGTCATTAGGATGGATACGGTGTGCTGATACAGGATCGACTTCTGCCAGCCGTTGATGTACTGCTTGCCAGCCCTCCCGCTTGGCAAGCGCCAGGATATTTTCACGTACCTCCTCATCGGCTGCGGGCATTGGCGCCAGTCCATCACGCAGCGCCTTGAAATACAGCATGGTACCGCCGACCAGCAAGGGGACCCGGTTTTGTGAGTGAATGTCAGCGATTTCACGCAAGGCATCCTGGCGGAAATCGGCGGCAGAATAACTCTCTGCAGGGTCACGGATATCTATCAACCGATGCGGGGCGATAGCCAGAGTGGCGGCATCGGCCTTGCCGGAGCCGATATCAAGACCCCGGTAGACCTGAGCGGAATCGACACTGACAAGTTCGAAGGGGCCGCGTTGCACCAGCTCAATCGCAAGTTGTGTTTTGCCGGATGCAGTTGGGCCCATCAGGCAATAGACAGGAGGACGTTTGGCTCTATTCACATTGATTACTTTATTACCGCCCGGTTCACTTTATTTCTCGGCAAGCATTGAGAGGCTCGTTCTTTTTGCAGCGATAGCCGCTTGTCGTGTTACTGATCTTATCAGACATTATAGCCTGTCCTCCGAATGATGAGTTGCTCTCGAAATGCTTCAGGCAATTAGCATGAACAGCACCTCACTATTCGCAGAAATACGTTACAATCATTTTCTTTTCAGCTGACTGTCCATTCATGCCCTCAGACGCTCCCATAGGTGTAATAGATTCCGGCGCCGGCGGCTTGTCAGTATTGAAAAAAATACGTGAGATCATGCCCAACGAAGAGCTTATCTATGTAGCGGACTCCTGGTTTGCCCCGTATGGGGAGAAAAGCCAGGAAGATATTCGACATCGCTGTTTTGAAAACATGGGCTTCTTTCAGTTGCAGAATATCAAGGCGCTGGTGCTGGCCTGCAACACAGCAACTGCTGCAGCCATCAAGGAACTGCGAGCGGCTTATGAGCTACCCATAATCGGCATGGAGCCGGCTCTCAAGCCGGCCTCTGATTTGACGCGCACGGGTGTTATTGGGGTGCTTGCAACCACGGGCACTCTCGACAGTGAAAAGTACATGGATCTGCATTCCCTGTATCGGGAAAAGGTGAAGATCATTACCCGGGCCTGTCCAGGACTGGCCCGAGAGATCGAAAAGCTGAATCCGGACCGGCTTGAAATCATCAAGCTAGTCACCGAATACACCGAAGAGTTCCTCGATGAGGGGGGTGACACGCTGGTATTGGGCTGTACCCATTACGCGTTGATCACTGACATCATACGTGAGATTGTGGGTCCCGACGTCGTCATAGTCGATACCGGGATGGCAGTTGCCAAGGAGTTGCGCCGACGCCTACTGGAAACGGATCTCATGTCGGACCATCTCAAGCGCGCGAGGCTCAGTTTTTTTACCAGCGGCAATGTCAAAGATCAGAAAGTGTTACTGTCCCATTACTGGGGTGAAGACATCGAGGTTTACCACTACCTCAATTTTATCCTGTCAGTTTGAAAAGGCCGGCTCACTGCCCGCGTAAAAACAATTTATCCAGTTCCGAAAGATTCTGCAGCACCCAGGTGGGGCGACCGTGATTGCACTGACCACTGCGTTCGGTGGCTTCCATGTCTCTTAAAAGGGCATTCATTTCAGCGATGGACAGTTGCCGGTTGGCACGTACCGAGGCATGGCAGGCCATGGTGCTGAGCATTTCATCACGATGAGCTTCCAGGCGATCACTGCTGCCATGTTCCAGCAGGTCGGACAGCACATCCCGGAGTAACTGTTCGGCATTGGCCCTGGCCAGAATACTGGGAACCTGACGCAGTGAAATGGTCTCGGGTCCCTGGCGCTCGATTTCCAGACCCAGTTCGCGCAGGTACGCCTGATGTTCTTCTGCCAGGTCTGCTTCGCGTTCACTGACGGCAAGACTGATCGGCACCAGCAGTGGCTGAACCTTGATGCCCTGGTCCTCAGTGGCGCTTTTCATGTGTTCATAGGTTATGCGTTCATGCGCGGCATGCATGTCAACGATTATCAGGCCAAGTGCATTTTGCGCCAGGATATAGATGCCATGTAGTTGGGCAATGGCATAGCCGAGCGGGGGGATGTCATCCTGGCTTTGAGGCAGTGAACTTGTATCAGCATCCTGGCGAAAGCTGTCATAGGCAGCCAGCTGTTCTTGTATACGGGTCAGCGAAAAGTTGCCACGATCGCTACGCTCATGTGCTGAAAAATTAAAGCGGGATTGCTGTTGTGCAAATTCACCCTGCATAGCAGCGTCTTCTGCCGGGACAGCCGAAGCTGAACCTTGCATGTGATCTTCAGGACGAATGGCAGCCAGTGCCTTGTGCAGCACCGAGAATAAAAAGCCGTGTACTTCACGACTTTCACGGAAGCGCACTTCGTGCTTGGTCGGGTGGACATTGACATCGACATCGCCTGGATCGAGTTCGAGAAACAGCACAAAGGCGGGATGCCGACCGTGAAACAGCACATCACGGTAGGCCTGTTTGATGGCGTGATTAACGACTTTGTCGCGAATACTGCGCCCGTTCACATAAAAGTACTGCATGTCTGCCTGTGAGCGCGAAAAGGTTGGCAGGCTTACCCAGCCCCACAATTTCATGCCGTTGGCATCCATATCAATATAGACAGCGTTCTCAACAAAACTGCTGCCACAAATCTGTGCCACCCGACGCTGTTGTTGCTGTTCTGTCAGTGCCTTTTCAAATTTGTATATCTGACGCTGATTGTGTTGCAGGCTGATGGTGACATCAAAACGACTGAGCGCAAGCTGTTTGACAATATCATCGATACGCTTGTATTCGGTTTGTTCGGTGCGGAGAAATTTACGGCGTGCCGGTGTATTGAAAAACAGGTCACGTACTTCAACATTGGTGCCGACTGGATGGGCAGCAGGGCTGAGTTTGCTTTCCATGTCGGCCCCCTCCGTTTCCACCTTCCAGGCTTCACTGGCTGACTCAACCCGGGAAATCAATAATAGGCGCGAAACAGAAGCGATACTCGCCAGTGCTTCTCCACGAAAGCCCAGGCTGGCCACGTGTTCCAGGTCTTCCAGCTCGTAAATCTTGCTGGTGGCATGACGGCTCAGGGCCAGCGGTAGATCGTCTTTCAATATGCCCTGACCGTTATCGCGGATGCGAATCAGTTTTACGCCGCCCTGTTCCAGCTCAATTTCGATACGGTCGGCACCGGCATCCAGGCTGTTTTCCAGCAATTCCTTGACGACAGAGGCGGGTCGTTCAACGACTTCGCCGGCAGCAATCTGATTGCTCAGTCGCTGACTGAGTAGTTGTATTCGTGCCATGAGGCGATAGGAAACTGTTATTCAAACACGTGGTCCCGAGTTTGAGTGGCTTTGCGTGTGATTGCAAGGGGCTACTGCCCGTCGCTAATGGACAGAATTAACGGGAAGGAATGCGCAGAACCTGCCCAATGCGGATGGTGTCGTTTCTGAGCTGATTGCTCTCACGGATGCGCTGCATGGATATCCGGTAATCCTCGGCTATTTGCGAAAGCGACTCGCCGCGACTGACGATATGCTCACGAAAGGAGACCTGGGCCAGAACCGGAATTGACAGGGCATTGGGGATGCTCAGTGTCTGGCCGACATAAATGACGGAGCCACTGATGTTATTGGCAGCCTTGAGATCGCTGAGTGATACATTAAAGCGCTCGGCTATGTCCGATAGATTGTCGCCACGACTGACGACATAGCTGCTGGGCGCACCACCATTGTTTTTGTGCCAGGCAACCAGAGTGCCGCGTGGTGGTGTTTCATAAAAATAAGAGGTTATGCCGCGGACCACGGCCGTGGCAAACTGACGCTGGTAACTCGCAGAATTCAGGTTGCTGGCATCGGTCGGGTTGGTGATGTAGCCGGCTTCTATCAGCAGCGAGGGAATATCAGCCTGCTTCAGCACGACAAAGGCAGCCTGCTCCACATTGGTTCGACGCATACGGGTGACATTGCCCAGTGATTCGATGATTTTGTTGCCGGCTTCCAGGCTGGAAGCAATACTCGCAGTCATGGACAAATCCAGCAGCACCGATGCCAGCACTTCATCCTTGTCTGAGAGGCTGACGGAGCCGACGCCACCAATCAGGTCAGCACCGTTTTCCTTTTCTGCCAGGCGACGCGCCTGTTCACTGGTGGCTCCTCGCTGGGAGAGTGCATAGACGGTTGCTCCCTGCGCACGGGAACTGGTAAAGGCATCAGCATGAATGGCGATAAAAAAGTCGGCATTATGCTGATGGGCAATATTGGTACGACCACGCAGGTCAACGTAATAATCTCCATCTCGAATCATCACCGGACGGTAGCCGGGCATTTGCCGCAGAATGCTTTCGATTTCCCGCGCGATAGCCAGTACCACACGTTTTTCCTGAACACCGCCAACCCCAATGGCGCCGGGGTCTTCTCCACCATGGCCGGCTGAAATGGCGACCACGATATCGCGCTGGCCGTTAGCCAGGTCTTCGGCAGAAGCGGTGACTACCCGCTCGCGTGGTGTGCCGGGGTTGGCATCATAGAGGTCAATGACCAGGCGATTGCCGTACTGATCATTCTCTGTAAGTAAAAAGGAGCGTGGCTGTACTTCGGTATTCAGGTCCAGCACTACCCGAGTGTCAGTGCCATTGCGGGCTGCTGAACGGATATTGCTGACCGGGGTATTGCTAAGATCCAGTGAGCCGAGACTGGTCTGCAAACTGATGTTGCTGATGTCGATGACCAGGCGGCGGGGGTTATCCAGGCTGAAAACCTGATGTTCGACCTGCTCACTCAGGTCGAAGACCAGCCTTGTGTAATCCGGTGCCCGGTAGGAGCGCACGCCTTCAATCACGGCAGACTGTGCCGTTGCGCTGACAAACAAGCACAAAAGCACCGTAAATAATCGCAGAGGCAGGCCCATGGCTTCGGTATCTCTCAGCCTTTAAAAGAGTAATAAATACAAAGATTACATATATTTACAGGGATAATCTAGTATTTTTCTAGATTAATTGGTGCTTTCTTCGTCCAGCTTTATCGCCAGTTTGTCGCCGTAGGGGCTGTGTGATTGCCAGCTGAGCTTTCGACCCGGGGGAGACAGGTTTAATTGCAGGCTCAAATCAGCGACAGGCAGAAAGGACTTTCCTTTTTCCGGCCATTCGATCAAACACAGGGTGTTAGCATCCAGGTAGTCACGAAACCCAAGGAATTCCAGCTCTTCCGGGTCACTCAGGCGGTACAGGTCGAAGTGCATGATGTGTCGTTCGCCCAACTCATAGGGCTCAACCAGGGTATAGGTTGGACTCTTCACAGCGCCCTTGTGGCCTAGTGCCTGCATGAAGCCTCTTACCAGCGTGGTTTTACCGGCTCCCAGCTGCCCGCTAAGCGTGATCAGGCCATGATTTTCCACGACGTCGGCAAGTCTGGCGCCAAATGCTTCTGTTGCGGCTTCATCCGCTAGGTATCGCTCTTTCACCGCTCGTTTACCAGTCGATGAATATGCGACAAAAGATCGCTGGCCAGCATGCCACGTTCGCCATTGATATCCGCTTCGAGATCGGCGCTCAGGCTGTGGATGCAGACACCAAGACGGGCGCTGTCAATCAGCGAAAAACCCTGGGCAAGCAAGCCGCCAAGGACGCCGCTCAATAAATCGCCCATACCGCCGGAGCCCATGCCGGGGTTGCCATGCTTACAGATATCCAGCTGGACGCGGTCATGGAGGCGCGAGGCAATGAGCGTGCCGGCCCCCTTGAGGACAATCACGCCACCAAATTTCTCCAACAGTTCGAGGCAGGCTTGTTCGCGCGCTTCCTGGATATCCGTAACGCTACAGTTGAGCAGACGTGCAGCCTCGCCGGGGTGAGGTGTCATGATGTGATTCAGCGGCAGGGGAGCGTCAATGCGATCCTGACTGATCAGATTGAGCGCGTCGGCATCCAGCACAATCGGGTGATCCACACCAAAAGCGGCTTTCAGGCATTCTGCCGACCAGGATGACTGCCCGAGCCCGGGACCGGCAACAATGACAGTCGAGGCATTGATCTGAACTTTCAGTTCTGCGGTATTGTTGATGCCTTTGACCATCAGCTCGGGGCAGCGTGAGACAATAGCCGGTCCATGTTCTGGTCGCGTGGCAACAGAGATCAGACCAGCACCGCTTCGCGCTGCTGCTTCCGCAGCAATCAAAGGCGCCCCGCCAAAACCATGGTCGCCACCGATGACCAGCACGTGGCCATTATCTCCTTTATGTGAGTGCTCACTACGTTTAAAGAGCAGGTGCTTAATCGCATTGTATTGTAAAGGTCTGGCCGTGCTCATTCGATATTTCCTGCACTGCATACATTAATCCCGGCAGTGTAGAGCATCTACAGCCGGGATTAAAAGTCTGGATATGAATCTGGGGTGTTTAGTTGGTCTGGTGGCGCTTGCCGAGGGTGATATGTCGTGGGCCTGAAGTCTGGACCTGGCCACTCACGCCGCTGGGAATTTCCTGGATTTTTCCACCTGAAGCTAAAAAGGCTGCGGTTTGTTCTTCAATACTGAGTGAATCTGTACCGTCGTTGTGTTCGTCTACTTTCTTGATCGTTGTTTTTTTCTTCGTGTTAGCCATACCAATCCTTATCTGTTCGTTATAAATGCGACAGTGAGCCGTGCATTATACCCAAAACACCCTAATTTTTCCATGGGATTGGATAGTGCAGAAGAATGTATCAGGCTAAGCAAAGAAAGCTGCTAGTGAGTCAGAATCTTTTTCTGTATGATGGCGGCACTTTTTTAAAGTGCTTTCTTTAGTAATGAAGTTACAATCATGTAACTTTTAATATTGAATTACGCGCCTGTAACTCAGCGTGGGATAAAGAGCAGTAAATGGCTTCCGAAGCCAATATCTGAACCTCGCGAGAAACAGGTACGATACAGAGTTACGCGCCTATAACTCAGCGTGGGATAAAGAGCAGTAAATGGCTTCCGAAGCCAATATCTGAATCTCGCGAGAAACAGGTATGATACAGAGTTACGCGCCTGTAACTCAGCGTAGGATAAAGAGTAGTAAGTGGCTTCCCTAAGCCAATATCTGAACCTCGCGAGAAACAGTTATGATACAGAGTTACCCGCCTGTAGCTCAGCGTGGGATAAAGAGCAGTAAATGGCTTCCGAAGCCAATATCTGAACCTCGCGAGAAACAGGTATGATACAGAGTTACGCGCCTGTAGCTCAGCTGGATAGAGTAACTGGCTTCGAACCAGTTGGTCGGGAGTTCGAATCTCTCCAGGCGCGCCATTTTATAGATGTTCCCCCCCAGTACTTAGTAACATTCGCTCCAACTAAGATTTTGAGGAAATAGAAATGACGGTTTTGGTCGAAGGGGTATCTGTGATCATCAAGCTGGAAGCAATTGAAAGAGTCGTCCCTGATGGCTTTGAGGGCTTTCGGCAATACATCCCGAATTATGCCTGGTGCAAGGACGCTTATATTTTCCGTCAGGCTTTTTTAAGCAAGGAAGATGCAAAAGAATTCACGGATAAGCTGGAGTCTTTGAGTCTCGTTCACATAGGAGCAGAAGGAGCTCAGGATTTTGCCTTGGTTGATCAAATGTACGGGATTGCCAACAGATGCAAGTGGCTGGAATTTGGCCACGTCAACTTGGAGAATGACGCTAAGAAGCGTGTAGCGGCCTGTCAGCTCAGAGGAACAAAAACTGAGGGTATTATCACGCCCGAAGGCTGGAAGTTTGAAAATTCTTTAACAAAGGAATTTGGTCTGAGACCCGTAAACCAGACTTCCAAGTCGTCAGAGTAAAGTGGCGAAGGATTTATCAGGCATAGGGGGGGGTTAGTGAGTAAGAGTCATTTCAGGAAGAATGCCGCTTTTTTAAAATATTTATATTAAATTAGTTACAACTATTTAACTCTTCAAATTAAATTAGCAGCCTAGAGGGCTAGGGTAACTAGCTTCAAACCAGTTAGTCTGGAGTTTGAATCTCCCCAATCGTCCAAATTCATAAAAACTCTAATTTGGCGTATATGCCATAATAATATGTAACATTTTGTAACAGATTAGCATGAGCAAAACGGAAGTGATAACAGGGGATCAATAAAGTATGCTGAAATATGTTGTCATTGTGGATGATGATAAAGTCATCAGTGAAATAGTAAAAAATTTAATTTTGAGTATGCGATTAAGCTGCATAAAAATTGATAATTTTGACAAAGCAAAAGAGCTAATTAGTAATGAAAATGAAATTAAAAATATCATTCTATTTATATTAGATTTGAATATTGATTCAGCGCATGATGGATTGGAGTTGTGCAATAAAATCAGAAAGATCTCAAATATACCGGTTGTAATGCTCACTGGAAGTAACGATGAAGAGTTAATAGTGAAGTGCTTAGAGGTAGGAGCAAATCAATATATTATAAAGCCATTTAAAAAAGAAGAATTTAAGGCAAGAGTAAATGCGGCAATAAAAACTGGGGGAGGGAGAGTTGATGCAGAAAAAGAATTAGGATCTGTAGTGCATAAAGATTTTAAATTATTAATTTTAAGTAAAAAAATAAGATATAGAGATCAAGAAATTCAATTAACTGAAAAAGAATGCGATTGCATAGCAACATTACTCAAACAGCCCAATAGAGAAGTTTCAAGAGAAGAGTTGGCTTTAGTGGTATATAAAGAAAATGCAACACTGAAAAGTAGAAAAGTTGACATGAATATCGCAAGAATTAGAAAAAAAATTAAAAAAAATAAGATACCTATAAAAATTGAACAAATAAGAGGATATGGATATAAATTAATTTTATAATCTATTTAAAATGAAAAATAGCACTCCAATTTTTGAGAAAAATTTTTTAAATAATTTTTATGGTATTGAAAATAGTGAAATTATTTATCACCTATTATCAGATTATGTAGATCAGTTATATGAGATTATTGATGTAATGGATCAGCAAATATTAATAGATAAAAATGAAACAAAAGATTTAAAACTTGAAGTTCATAAAATTAAATCATCATCGAAATCAGTTGGTGCTTTATTTCTTGGAGAACAACTTGAATGTTTCGAAAAAAAAATAGACAAAATGACTAATAATGAAATTAATAATGAAATTCAAAAAATTAAACTTCTAATATTAAAAACTAGGAAAAGTGTATTAGAGTATTCATCTGAAATTCTAGAAGATTATTAGAAATGAAAAAAAAAGTATTTATTATTGATGATGATGTTTTTTTTACCGATTTAATAAGCGAAATTTTAAATAAAAAAAATTATTTAGTTCAATGTAGTAATGAGCCAGAAAATATAAATTTAGAATATCTGCAACAATTCGATGTATTAATTCTTGACCTGATTATGCCCAAAATAAATGGATTAGTTATTCTAGATTTAATATGTAATTTAAAAAACCCTCCTTTAATAGTTCTAATCTCAGGATCTGATTTTCAAGAAATTGAAAAAATCAAATCCTGGGCAGTAGGTATGGGATTAAAAATTCACGGAATCCTAAAAAAACCTTTTATGGCTAATGATTTGCTGAAGATAATATGAAAAAAAATTTATATAAGTAATGTTAAAAATTTGCGTCTAATTTTAAATTTTTAATGAATCTCAAATATATCGATATTTTCAGCGGAGAAATGCCCTTTAGAATAACCATCTTTGATGGAAATTTAAACTATCTGGAGACAATAGGTTCGCTCAGGCCTGATAAAGTAGGAAAAAACTAAAAGTTATATTATAGCCGTGACTGCTAGTTTGGATAGTTATACTAAGAACGATTGCTATTATGCGGGTATGAAGTCATTTATACCCAAGCCATTTTCAAAACGATATATTTATGAAGCGCTGCATATATTTCATCAAAATAATTCAAGTCTAATATCACTTGCTTAATAGTTTACTAATATTACTTAGTAGATTGTAAATATCACTCTTATTTATAAAATATTTAAACGTATTAATTAATAATTTAATAAATATTAATCAGCAAATATAGTTACAATTTGTTACCAGCATTGACTAGAGTTCATAAGATATACCGCTAGAATATCTATATAAAATATTTTATGAATATTTAGGTATGTAAATGCGAGTGTTTCTTCTTCTATACATGTATTTAACTATTTGTTTTGGCGTTTTGCAAATTCATGAAGCAAAATCTTTTGAGATGTCAGAAGTTTTTTCTATGGCTGCAGATAGCATCGTTACGGTTATAGATTCTGAGTCTATAAATAGTATTCGCCAAAATAACAATTTTATCGATGTAGAAATTGATAATTGCTGTGAAACAGATTTATCATATATAGAACGACAAACTATCACACCAAATATTTATGGATCTGGATTCATATTTCACCCAGAAGGATATGTCCTCACAGCGGCACATGTAATAAATGATTCTCAATTTATCTCTATAATAACTAGAGATAATACTATATATCACACAGAAATATTGAAGATTGATAAAGATAAGGATTTAGCAGTTCTGAAAATTATTGGTGATTTCACAAGTTATAATTACCTAACATTTTCTATGAGAAATGATCTAAAAGTTGGTAATCAAGTTATCGCTATAGGATCGCCTTATAATTACCGAAATACGGTCAGTTCTGGGATTATTAGCAATATATCACATGCTACTAACAGCGATATCGAAACTGACATACAAAGTTCATATATACAAACAGATATTAATATTAATCCAGGAAACTCAGGAGGGCCATTGCTCGATACTCATGGAGAAGTCGTGGGCATGAATACAAGTATTTTTTCACCTACGGGGTCATCTATTGGTATTTCTTTTGCTACTCCAGCCTTTGCGATTTATCCTTATATAGAGCCCTATTTTCAGGGTGCAACATTTAGAAATTATGGTTTCATTTCTGATCAAGTATCATTAAGAAACTATGAGAATCTTGGATTAGCTAGACCAGTTGGCTTGCTTTTAAGGAAAATCACTGAGGGCAGTCCACTTGAAGAATGCGGATTTGAAATCGGGGATGTTATTGTTTCAGCAGACGGAGAAATTATTGAATCTGAAAATAATCTTTTGCAGATAATAAGACAAAATAACGACGATAATTCAATTAAGATAAATGTTATTCGTTCCGGACGGTATTATTCAGCGCATGTCAATTTTTAGCTGATATAACAGAATATTTATGTCAAAAAATATAAGCTTGATAATAATGATTGCATTTCAATAGTAAGGTATTTTAAAAATAATTAAACTCTTTTATTGCATTTCTCTGATTTGAATTACCTTCTTGTTATTTATTGATAAACTTGAGAGACAATTTCACCTAAAGATAATATAGTAGTAAATATTTTTCGCAAATTGATGTAAGATTAAAGCATTTCAAAAAATTTATTTCTTTTCGAAATAACAAAGATAGAGATGTGTGATCTTAAAAATGAAATTAAGCGAATGGTTAGTAGGCAATCAGTTATTGTTGCATATCCTGGTCACCCGCCATTTCGGGCAGTGGGGTTTTGAGTGTTAGCTGATTCTGCATTCGGCGGCAGACGAGTCGCGCGAAACCTTTTTAAAACTGGTAAGCGGTGAAGCGGATGCAGAGGGAATCTATCCCAGCAAGCTGGTTATGGGTTTTGGGGTGCGAAAATTCGAATCCATCGAGGGCCTGATTACCAAAGCCAGTGGCAAAACTTTTTGCTATACCGGCAGTGATGGCAAGCAGCACACCATTGTGTTTCCAGAAGGGCTGAGTGCTGGCGACAAGGAAGACTATGCAGGCCTCGTCAAGGGAGACGACCCAGACAAGTGGTGAGCATTAGCTCGGCCAAATGCCCGGGAAATACCTCAGTTTAGCTACTGCTTTCTTTGCCTTTTTTGGCAAACATATCCATGAATTCCATTGGCAGCGGGAAGACGATAGTGTTCTTGCCTTCACCGGTAATCTGGTTCATGGATTGCAGATAACGCAATTGGATGGCCTGTGGCGCAGTCTGTAATGCCTTGGCGGCTTCCACCAGTTTTTCAGAGGCTTCCAGCTCGCCCTGGGCATGAATCACCTTGGCGCGCCGTTCACGTTCTGCCTCCGCCTGACGGGCGATGGCACGAATCATAGTCTCATTCAGGTCGACATGCTTGATCTCAACATTGCTGACCTTGATGCCCCAGGAGTCAGTCTGTTTGTCCAGAATTTTCTGGATATCCATGTTGAGGGTTTCACGACTGGACAGCATTTCATCCAGTTCATGCTGTCCCAGCACAGACCGCAGCGTGGTCTGAGCCAGCTGGCTGGTAGCCTCGACATAGTTTTCCACCTGCACGATGGATTTTTCCGGATCCACTACCTTGAAATAAATGACTGCATTTACCTGAACAGAAACGTTATCCAATGAAATCACATCCTGCGTGGGCACATCGAAGACAAAGGTACGTAAATCCACTTTGACGATCTGCTGAATGATTGGAATGATCAGAATCAGTCCTGGCCCTTTAACGCCCTGAAAGCGTCCCAGAAAGAAAACCACGGCCCGTTCATACTCACGCATGATTTTGATCGCAGAGTACAGGAATGATACGACCAAAACGATGATTGCTATTACAAATGTTTCCATGCTCCCTCCTGGTAGCTTTGTTGGCTGTTAAGCTATGTCTTCAGCCTTTGCTGACTTTTAAATGGGCGCCGTGAATGCCGGTGACCCTGATTTTTTCTCCCTTGGTAATCAGTTCATCGGTTTCGGCATTCCAGACTTCGCCCTGAACCTCCACCATGCCGTTTTGTTCGAGATCGGTCAGACTAACCCCTTCGACGCCAATCATGGTTTGAATACCGCTGACCGAAGGTCTCTTACTGATATTGAAAAAGGTTCGTAGTGTAAAGACCAGCAAGAGCGCAAAGGCCACAGCAATCGCTGCAACCAGTGGCAGTGAAACCTGGTAAACCGCAATGTCGGATTCAATCATGATCATTGCGCCCAGACTCAATGCCGCGATGCCGCCAAGACCCATGATGCCGAAACTGGGCATCAGGGCCTCGGCGATAATCAGAATCAGGCCAAGCACAATGAGGCCGACGCCGGTGTAGTTCAGTGGCAGCAACTGTAATCCATAGCCAGCTAATAAAAGACAAATGGCACCCAGTATGCCTGGCAGACCAAAGCCGGGATTGTAAAATTCAATAATTAATCCATACACACCAATCATCCCGAGTATCAGAATCAGGTTGGGGTTGGTGATGACATTGAGAAAGCTAATGCGCCAGTCTGGCTCGATGTTCTGTAGCTGGACGCCGCTGGTATCAAGAATCAGTTCTTGATCCTTGATGCTGATGCTTCTGCCATCCAGTTGAACCAGCAAGTCGTTAATATCCGTGGCAACAATATCAACCACGTTCATCGCAAGTGCTTCAGTGGCTGACAGCGATGCAGCTTCCACCACAGCCATTTCTGCCCATTCAGCATTGCGGCCACGCAGTTCGGCAAGTCCTCTGATGTAGGCACGGGCATCATTGATAATTTTACGCTCCATGGCGGTTGACGGGCTTTCACCGGCTTCCGCTTCCGGCTCTTCAGGGGTTTCTCCAATGCCTGGTGCCGCTATCTGTACCGGTGTTGCTGCACCCAGATTGGTCGCTGGTGCCATGGCAGCCACATGGCTGGCATAGAGAATATAGGTGCCGGCGCTGGCGGCCCGCGAACCCTGCGGGCTGACATAGGTGATGACCGGAATGTCCGATTCGAGAATGGCCTGAATCATGTCACGCATGGCAAGGTCCAGGCCGCCCGGAGTATCCATCTCGATGATGAGGGCTTTGGCCTGAGACTGCGCTGCTTCAATACCGCCAACAATGAATTCACTGCTGGCAGGACCAATTGCGCCGTCAATACGCAGGACATGAATGGTGTTATTCGGGGCAGTTTGTGGAAACAAAGGAAGGGCGGCTACAAAAAGTAGCAGACTGAACAGTATTTTTAGGCTGTATTTCATCCCTGTCATGATAAAGACCCGGGCGGCAATAAATTAGCCAGACTCGCCCATACCATATACCTGCCGCTGGGCTTGTGCAATGTGTTAAATCAAGGCTCGTGCGAAATGGACGTCGCAGGAATCCCATTGACGCGTGATCTTAGAGTCAATTATTCACCCAGTGCAAAGGTGAACAGTGAATTGCCTGAAATCACCGATACATACTGCACGCCATCAACCATGAAGGTGACGGGTGCCATCACGATCTGTCCGCCCAGTCCGACATGCCAGAGTAAATCGCCTGTGCGGGCATCAATGGCATGGAAAAAGCCTTCACGGCCACCGGTGAATAATAAATCGGTAGCTGTGGTCAGCATGCCGCTATCGCTGACATCGAACTGATCATAGGACCAGACTTCTTCTCCGGTTTGTGGATCCATGGCTTTCAGGGAGGCATGCCCAACTTCACTGGTCCATGTGTTAATCGGATTGGTACGGCCGATGCCGACCGTGGGTGAATTGTCAGTGGGGGCAACAACCGTGAAGCCGCCGCCAAGAAAAAGACGACCAGGAACATACTCGGACTCCTCCGGCATATAGATGGAGCCATAGTCTTCCCAGGCACTGAAATAAAACAGTTCCGTTCTAGGACTGAAGGAAGGTGGATACCAGTTGGTGCCACCCTGATTGCCTGGATAGGTAGGCGAACCCAGTGGCTGTGGTGTCGGGATAGGCCGGCCATTTTCATCCAGGCCGCTCGACCAGTTGACGCGAACGAATGGCTTGCCTTCCAGAAATTCTCCATTGCTACGATCCAGCACATAAAAATAGCCATTCCGGTTGGCCCACATCATGAGCTTGCGGGGGGCCCCACGCCAGTTGATGTCGGCCAAGACAGGGACCTGCACGGAATCGTAGTCGTAACCGTCATTGGGGGTAAACTGGAAATGCCAGACCAACTCGCCGGTATCCGGATTCAGCGCGATTACAGAGTCCGAGTAGAGGTTATCACCGGGACGCTGGGCAGCATTCCAGTCGGGCCCCGGATTACCAACCCCCCAGTAAGTCAGATTCAGTTCGGCATCATAGGAGCCGGTAATCCAAACGGGCGCGCCGCCATGTTCCCAGTCATCGCCTTCCCAGGTGTCATGGCCGGGTTCACCGGGCCCCGGGATGGTATAGGTTTTCCAGGCTTCTTCACCGGTTTCGGCATCATAGGCTGCCACAAAACCGCGAATGCCAAACTCACCGCCGCCGACACCAACCAGTACTTTATCCTTGATAACCAGTGGCGCCATGGTAATGGAATAGGCCAGATCAACATCACCAACGACAGCTTCCCACAGCGGAGCACCATTGATACGGTCCACTGCGACCAGTTTGGCATCCAGCGTACCCATGAAGACTTTATCATCGAGAATGGCAACTCCCCGGTTATTGGCACCACAGCAGACCTGGGCATTGTCAGCAGGGATATGGCGGTATTTCCAGAAAACCCTGCCGCTTATGGCGTCCACCGCCATGATGGTATTCGGTCGTTCAGTGAGATACATGATGCCATCAACAATCAGCGGGCTGGATTGCCAGGCCCCGAAGACCTGATTTTGCAGGACCCACTGCAGCTCAAGCCCCGTCACATTATCGGGTGTAATCTGCTCGAGCAGGCTGTAGCGCTGGCTCATATAGCCACCGTTATAGGTCAGCCAGTTCTCTGGTTCTGAACTGGCATTCAGGATGCGCTCGTAAGGAACCTGAGCCAGCGTTTGCAGACTCAAGAGGCAGGCCACAGAGGCAATAGCCCCATTTCGTATGATTTTTTTCAAGTTGAAATTCATTGCAATCCTCGCAGGCTGAGCAGGTATCCCACAATATCTGCCACCTCATCACTGCTCAGCGTCGTTGGTGCTTTACTGGGCCTTTCGCTGATCTCATAGGTTGCGATATCCGCTTTTCTGATAGAGCGCAGTTGGCCGTCAGCATCAATCAACTGGATGGAATAGGTGTCTTCATTCAGGCGGCGTCCGGTGATGGTGGATTCATCAAGCGTGACGATACGCACCGGGCGGTTAATGGGAAGCAGGGCAGCAGCAGGGTCAGTGATGTTAAGTTGTAAACTTGCCGGGCTGCGCGTCAGGCCAATGGAGCTTAAATCCGGCGCAGTCCGGGGGCCGACTCCATTGATGCGGTGACAGTTTGCACACTCCCCCCGACCTTCAAACAAGGCCTTGCCCCTGACCGGGTCACCGATTCTGATGGCCTCACCAAAGGGATCAAAACCGGCTCTGATATAGGCAACAATGCCGCTGAGCTCCTCATTGCTCAGGGTATTAAAGGGAGGCATTCGTCCCTCCGAAAGGCCGCTGACAACAATCTGCCGGATATCATCATCTGACTGCACAGTACGAAATTGGCCGGTTCGCAGATTGATTTCATCAATCATGTCGCCCTGTGGGCCATGGCACAGTGCACATTGTTGTGAATAGATACGCAGGCCGGTCTGGATGGCTTCGCTGGTGTAGCGGTGATCAGTGTTATCCTGAGCAATAGCCTGCAAACTCAAGCCAGCAAGCACATAGAGAAAAATGATCCGTCGCATTGAACTGCTGTAAAAAGTACTCATGTCGTATAAGCGCCTTTCCTGTGTTTTCAAAATTCCGGTACCAGACCCGGTTGCCCGGCACGGGTCGGCGCCAGCGTGCCGTCATCATTGATAAAGTACCACTCATCACCCAGACGTAGCTGGCTGTTGTTTTCGGCACAGGCATATTCCTGCCAGATGACTTCCTGCTCGCGACCATAGTATTGCGTGACTATCCAGGGGCCAGTCAGGGCATCGTCGATGGTCGTCACTGTATCCATCATGGTGTTGGCATCAAAACGGCGGATTTCTTCGAGGATGATAGTTTCATTGTTGTCATGGAAAGGCACCCACTGACCATCATAGATACGTGGTCCTTTCAAGTGACGGGTCTCAACCGACAGCATGTCATATGTGCCATCACCATCTTCGTCATGCCATTGGCCAATCGAGTAGCCGTTAAAGGAAGGCAGGGTATAGACAGGCCAGTCGCGACCATCGGTGTAGATGCGGCGGAACTGACTGTTCCACTCGGCATAGATATAAGTTGTTTGTGGAGTGACAATGAATTCAATCGGGTAAACCGCCTTCATGATACGCGGCATGCCCTGTGGCAGGCAGCGCTGGGTGGGCTCATCCGGCAGGATGCCGGCATCATTGAGGGCGTGAACTTCCTGCCAGCGTGCCAGGTATTCCTCATTCAGGGGAGGCGGACCATCCACGGCGTAACCATTGGTGGGCCACTCACCACGCTGCATGTGCTGGTTCCACTGGCCACGCCAGTCCGGGTACTGCATGACGGGCGCGGTCTGCGCCGAAACTGTATCGGCCGATTCCGGAGGTGCACAAGCGTTCAGCAACATTGCGAAAAATACACACAGTGAAGCTTGGGTGCCTGGAGAATCAATGTTGAAGACTAAAGACATAAGGCATTCACATTCTTAGAGGGACTGCTCAGGGGCGTGGAGCTCTGGGGTCAATAACGCTACCATCCTCCCAGCGGACATTGCTATAGCTGCCACCGGTTCCACCTGCAAACAGTGGTGCCACATTGACGATGATTTTATCGCCAGGC
>Ga0181585_10000124_pt1 | contig 53053 bp, 42 predicted proteins | sample 071ome_29_FD_132469 | JGI IMG/M metagenome (GOLD analysis project Ga0181585, IMG submission 132469) | Coastal salt marsh microbial communities from the Groves Creek Marsh, Skidaway Island, Georgia - 071407BT metaG (megahit assembly) | ecosystem: Environmental > Aquatic > Marine > Intertidal...
AAGGAGCAGAAATGAGTGAGAAAAGAAAGGTAATCGCCATCTCAGGCGGTTTTGATCCGGTTCATATCGGTCATGTTCAAATGATTGAAGCAGCCGCTGAACTTGGTGATGTTATGGTTATCGTTAATTCGGACGATTGGCTTCTGCGAAAGAAGGGTTATGTCTTTATGCCATGGGACGAGAAGGCTTACATTATGTCGCAGTTCAAAGGCGTTGTCAAAGTTGTCTCTGTTGATGACGCAGATGGCACTGTCTGTGAAGCCCTTCGAACACATCGCCCTGACGCCTTTGCAAACGGCGGAGACCGAAAGACCAACAACACTCCAGAGATGGATGTCTGTGAAGAACTTGGCATCGAGATGCTCTGGAATATCGGAGGCGATAAAATTCAATCTTCGTCAGATCTTGTCAATAAGGCAAAATGGGGAAAGATGGTTATTAATGGTGTGGAAATCTAATTAATGCGAGGATCGTTTTATGTCTAAGCAAATGAAAGTTATTATGGAGAACTGGCGTCGCTCTATGTTGTTAGAACAACAAGAAGACCCAGAAACCGTTGAGGACTTACTTAAAGGGTTAAATGCTTACATACTCTCTAACAGTGATCAACTAAAAAGAGTTGCACAGGCAGTAGCAAATGCTTTAGAAGGCATAATGGATGCTGTTGGAGATATTGATGAACAGGCAAAAAAAGCAATTGCTGAGTTCGCAGAATCAGCAGTAGAGTTTCTTAGAAGTGTTCAAGAAGATGGATTAAAAGATGCTATAAAAGAAAAAGGTAAAGATGTAGCCATGAATGTTTTGACCACAATTGCTCAAAACGAGACAATAAGAAATTATGTTGTTAAAAAAGTTGGAGAAAAAACAATTAAATTTTTAATAGACCAAGTCTTCCCAGCAGCAAAGTCTTTGATATCGGCTGCATCTTGGATATTAAAAGTGTTTAAAGTCTCTAAAGATTTAAAACAAGCATATGACGAAGGTACCGCTGATGTTAATAAAGTTTTTGCCAATATTATGCAAGATATAATGACTGCTCCTGACAACAAAGATACAACCGCCGGCTTTTTGGGGCTATTTAATATTGATGATGAATGGCAAAAAATGCTTGATGATAAAATTGAAATTAAATTTATCAATCAAATGGTAAGCTATTTGAAATCGATTGATCCAAATACATCACTAGAGCAACTTAATTTTAATCAAAAATTGATTGATTTTTTAAAGAAAGAATTTGAAGGAAGGACTGTAACAAGATGAAGATAACAAAACAAAGAATCTTAGAAATCATAAAAGAAGAAGTGCAGGCCGCACAACAAGATGACAAAGCAGTTTCTTCAAGACAAGATCTTGGATCAAAGATGATTGAAGCCGGCAAGAAAATCAAAGGCGCACAAAATATCGATTCGTCAGAAGCGAAACTTATCGAAGCTTTCTTGGACGAGATAATTAAAAAAGCTAATACAGATAATGCAAAGACGCCTCTTATGACCGCTCTTAAGCTTACCAAGCAAAAATTAGGAACAGACAAATGAAATTAATTATGGAAAATTGGAGAGAATTCCAGAAAAAAACTCTTATTGTTGAAGGCGACAAAAAACTAGCAGATGTTCTTCCGGCCATTGCAAAGTTAGATCTGAAAAGTGATGAAAACTACACAAATTTATTAAAACTTTTGAGTGATATTGATTACAGATTTACTACTGACCAAGAAGGAGAAATACTCGTTAAATTAAAAAATCTTGCTGATATAAATGGCCCTGTTGAAGAAATCGAAAAACTTATAAAAGAACTTGGAAAGTTACAAAATTTAACGCCAACAACAATCATTGTCGAAGCTATTTCCTCTGCCATTGGAGAGCAAATTGGGGAAAAAATTGTTAATCCTCTTGTTGATAAAATCGAACTTGCCGTTGCAGGTGGGCAAGCGACAGCCGCCGGCGCAACTGTTGCAACAGCGGGAGGTGCTTCAGTTCCCGCTGCTTTATTTGCAGCAGCACTACAGGGCTTAAAATTCTTAGTCAAAGATTTTGCTAAAGACAAAGCTAAGGAATTAATAACAGATTTAATATCTGACACCATAAGTAATATTCTTTCTGGCTTTGCAACCATCAAAAATGTCGATGGTGTTTTGGCTGAGATTTTAGGAAAGAAGCCATTGCAGCTAGTCAATACTGTCGCAGGAGAAGATGGAGATCCAAAAGAAAAAATAAACACAATCAAAGATATTATAAAAAGGAATTATGATGAGATTCTTAAAAATATATTTGTTGTAGCTGCTAAGGGAAACCTAGGTGATAATGCACAAGAATATACTTTGAAATTAATTAATGCTGAAATTCTCAAAATCCCTCTTGGGCCATTTATTGGAGAAATGATTCTTGGTGAGGAGATCACAGCAGATCTCACTAATGATAAAACCAAACAACAGCTACAACAACTTGCCGATAAAGGAAAAAAAGAAGCAGGAGAATCTGGCGAAGAACCTGAACCGGCTGAGGACGAAGCTACTCCTGATGAAAAACCAACAGGTGTAGATCTTAATGATCTTGCTAATAGGTTTGCCAATTTTATTAAAAACAACGAACTATTATCGGAATCAATCGGTGACATTGTCAGTGCATTAGAAATCAAAGATACTAAAAAATTTGGTAAATTTTTAGGTAAAATATTTAAAAGAGAAGAAATTAAAATTATTGATGGACTAAAAGATGATGAATTAAATAATTTTATTGATCTTGTAAAGAAAGCACTAGACCCAGAAGCACCAGGCTCAGAAGACGAAACTAACACGGATACAGAAGAAGGCGCGACTGAAGTTGAAGCCGGAGGTCGAGAATATACCTACACCGATAAAAACATTCAGGAACTTAAAACAGCATACGAAGAATTTGAAAAAGGTTTTATGACAGCACCAAATCGTGTAGAACAAGAGGAATTGTGGATTAAATTAAGAAACGCTCTTAATGCAATTGGGCAATTTCGAGAAATCGGAAGAAAAGAAAGAGCATATATTGGAGAGCAATTAATCAATATCTTCGAAAACGAGAATCAACAAAACTTCAAAAGAATTGTTGTTGATATTGAAAGACTACGTCGTGATCTTAATGACACGGATGACACACTTGTAAAATATCTTGAAGCGGCCAATGCGGGAAAATACGAATCACAAGCCTATCTTGCAAGGTTCTTGGCTGAACTAAAGGACGTTCAAAATTCTGTTAAGAGAGCCGTGGAGGATGTTCAAAAGGTTGGTGGCTTTAAATTAAACGAAAATGAAGAAGAGGCTGCTGAACCAAAAGAAGAAACCTTTGAACAAAAAGTAGCAAAGGTCCGAGGCGTATACGAAAATATTAAATCACAATTCTCCGAGACTTTAACACAGTTAGATAAAACAAATAATCCTGAACTTGAGGAGTTTTCCGGAAGAATCAAAAATGCCTATGATCAACTTGATAGTATTCGTTATTTGTTTTCTAGAGTTGGTGCTTTTGCAAAAACATCAAATAAAGATGTTGAAGAATTACAACAAGATTATAAAATCGCAAAAGGCAAATTAACAAAAGCCATGTCTCGAGCCGTATCAGATTTGAGAGCAGGTCAAGTTGATCCAAATCGATTGAAAGAATTTCTTACAGATCTGATACGCGTAGCAGATTGGATCTCAACACATTTTGGTGTTGGGCCCGATGAACAATATAGAGTTCAAGGTGTGACAATCCAATCTGATGGAAAAGACAAAAAAGAAACCGCTGAAAATACGGATGATTCTGGAGGCGAACCACTTACACCTGAAGGTTCTGAGGAGATTGAAGACGCCGAAGTTGAACTGGAAGATGATATAGTTGATGAACCTGAAGCCTCCACCACTGATACTGACGAAGAAGAAGTTGAAAAAGCAATAGTTGATGTTGCTAAGTTTAAAAGAGACTCAAATGCATTTATAAAAAATTTCACAACACCGCTTTTCAAGATTTTAAAAAATGAAGAAACCTCAGATCAAGATAAAATAAATGAGATCAATAAATTAAAAACTGAGATGATAAAGAATCGAATGCTTCAAGAAGAAGATAAAGAAGATATTGGGACAATAGTGCAAAAAGCATATAATACTGAGGCAACTATAAAAGATCTATTTAGAAATATACCAACGACTGAAATTATTGAAATTAAAAAGTCTGTTTTAGGCACTATTTCGTTGTATCTGAGATATCGTAAAAAGTTTGATGAATTACAAAATACTGATTTTGATGAATGGAATAATGAGATAGATGAACTAACCGCAGAACTCGCAAAGATTGCTGGAAAAGTTGTAAAGCAGACCGTTGAAGAACCAGAAATTAGAGCGGCCTTGATTGATGATATTGAAGATCTGGGAGATGAAACAAAATCGGAAATAATTTTGCAACAACGAAGAAAAGCAAGAACAAAAGAGAAAGAAAGAAGCAGACAGAGCAGAATCTACAGAAGTATGGAAAAGGGTTCTGATCCTGTCGATTATCGTAGCAATATTCGCTCAACGAGATACATGGGAGAATCCAATAATCTCCTCGAGAGATTAATTAAAGAAGAATTGAAGGTGCTAAATGGCAAAAAAATGGTTCGTAATTGATACCTCTGTGTATCTATCCGATTCGGAATGCCTTACGAGATTTGGAAACAATGACATCATTGTTCCCCTCAAGGTACTGGAAGAAATTGATAAACATAAAAAGCGCCAAGATTCCGTTGGCTTTCATGCAAGACAGATCATAAAAACATTTGATGCATTACGATTGCAAGGAAACCTCAAGAAAGGCGTTCGAATCGAAAAAGGAAAAGGTCTTGTCCGTTTTGTTGGCCTTGATGAAATCAATTTAAAAGCGCTCCCGAGCGACCTTGATCCACGAAACTCCGACCATATTATTCTCGCAACCGCCCTCACAATCAGAGAACAGAATCCTCGCCGTAAGGTGATCCTTGTGTCTCGTGACATCAACCTTCGAGTCATTGCTCAAGGTGTTGATCTTCCGGCCGAGGAATATGAGAATGTAAAAGTTGTCGAGGCCAAAGACAAAATATATGCTGGCTTCGAAGAAATTGTCGTTGATGATGAGATTATTGATCGTTTTTATTCAGATAAGCCAATCTTTCTTGACGAGGAAGACGTATCAATTCTTTATCCTAATCAATTCTTAATGCTGAAGTCCTCAAGTAATCCAAAAAAGACTTGCTTGGCTCGCTTTTGGAATCATGGAACTCGTCTTCAAAAGATTCAGAATTATACAGATGATCTCCGTTGGAATATTGTTCCAAGAAACAAAGAACAATCATTTGCTTATGATTTGCTTTACAATGATGATATTAGTTTTGTCTCTCTCATCGGCCGCGCTGGTTCCGGTAAAACGCTTCTCGCAATTGCTGCTGGTCTCGAACAAACGGTTGGGAATGGAAAGTCGAAATACAAGAAGATTGTAATCTCTCGACCTGTGCAACCTCTTGGAAAAGACATTGGGTTCTTGCCCGGAACGCTTGAAGATAAAATGATGCCATGGCTTAAACCAATTGGCGATAACATTGAACATATTACCTCCGGCGAAGAAGGTAATCTTATGTCCTATTACATGGATCAAGGCAAACTTGAGGTCGAAGCCTTATCTTACATCCGTGGTCGCTCAATCTCGAATGCTTACATCATTATTGACGAAGCACAGAACCTCACAGCCCACGAGGTAAAGACAATCCTTACCCGAGTTGGCGAGAACACAAAAATAATTCTTACTGGCGATATTGAACAGATTGACAATATTTATACGAACGAGACATCAAATGGCTTAACATATGCTGTTGAGAAATTTAAACACCACCCAATCGCAGGACATGTGACCTTCAAGAAGGGAGAACGGTCAAAGTTGGCTACCATCGCTTCACAAATCTTATAAATAACGCTTGACAAAAACTTATAATGTGTTATAATATATAAGTAAAAAGGAGACCGTTATGAAATGGATTACGGAAAGTATGAAGCGGTCTCGCAAACTAAAGGATCACTATTCTATGCGAGGCACTCAAATATACATAAACAAACAACCACCTGAAGATGTTGACGTTGAATACGTCTTTGATTACATTACAGCACGAGTTCCCAAGCGATTGCTTGACTCTGTTGATGTGATTTATGTTGGCGAATTCCCTGAGTTCGAGGAAAGAGATATTAATGCTTTCTACGACAGCGGGGCCATCTTTGTCACCAACGAACAAGATGATGAGCAAGATATGATTGACGATATCATTCATGAAATCGCTCATGCTGTCGAGGAGAGATATAATGATTTTATTTATTCTGACTCCTCAATCGAACGAGAGTTCATGGCAAAGCGCCAAACATTATACAATCTTTTGGATTCATATAATCTTTATCCTCCAAAAGCATTTCTTGTAAACCCAGAGTATGATCAAGAAATCGATGATTATCTTTATCGTGAAGTCGGTTATGATGTAATCAATGATCTTGTGAATGGATTATTCATATCCGCATATGCCGCTACATCATTGAGCGAGTATTATGCAAGATCATTTGAGGAATGGGTCTTCGGTCATCGTGCTGAGGTCAAGAAGTTAAGCCCTGCGCTTTACAATGTTTTTGAAGAATTGTTCGAGGAGGAGTAATGAAACATGTATCTTATTCAGAAATTAAAATTTGGAACGAGTGTCCATACAAGCACAAGCTTATTTACATCGATGGCATCGCTGGCTTCGAGGGTAATGAATACACATGCTTCGGAACTGCTCTTCATTCTGTATGTGAGTTTGGAGTAGCTGGAGTTCTTGACAAAGAAGACTTTGGAGAGCATTTCAATGTTATCTTTGAAAACGAACTTGAGGCTCTTCCTCCAAAGGTCGAGCGCCGTGAAAAGCTTATCGAGCAAATGCGTGGCCAAGCTGAGCCCATATATACCAAAGTTTTGGGCGAACTCAAGCGTATGTTCCCTGAATACGAGGTTCACCAAGCAGAGGAAAAACTCTTCGAACCTATAACAGAATTTACAGCAGATACATGCGAATTCAAAGGGTTCATTGACCTTGTAATCAAGACACCAGACGGCAAGTACCATATTATTGACTGGAAGACTTGCTCTTGGGGCTGGGATCAACAAAAGAAGTCTGATCGCATGACGACTTATCAGTTGACGCTTTACAAAAAGTTCTGGTGCCAAAAGCACAATGTCGATCCCTCGATGGTTGAGACTTACTTCGGTCTTCTCAAGCGTACCGCAAAGGACAAGAACGTTGAGATCTTCCGTGTGACCTCTGGTCCTCGTAAAACCAAGAATGCAACTGACTTTCTCATCAAAGCAGTAACAGCAATTCACCGAGGAATCAAAATTAAAAATCGTATGTCCTGTCGTTATTGTGAGTTCAACAAAACAGAAAATTGTCATTAATTTAAAAAAAACAAAAAAAATACTTGACAACCATACTTAACCGTGTTATAATATAAGTAAAAAGGATAAGTATGTCTAAAAAAATTAAAGTTTTGACTCTTTCCGATCACCCTTTATCTCCATCGGGGGTCGGTACGCAAACCAAATATGTTTGTAAGGCTCTTCTTGAGAGCGGTAAATTCGAAATAATTTCTCTTGGTGGTGCAATCCGCCACGAAGATTACAGAACAATGAAAGTTGACCCTTATGGCGACGAATGGCGGATCATCCCTGTTGACGGTTATGGAACACAGGAAATGATCCGTTCTATTTTGAGAACAGAAAAACCTGACATTCTTTGGTTTATGACCGATCCCCGTTTTTATGGATGGCTGTGGGACATGGAAAATGAAATTAGACCTCTTGTTCCAATGGTATATTATCATGTTTGGGATAACTTCCCTGCTCCTCACTTTAATAAAAAATATTATCTGTCAAACGACAGAATTTGTGCAATTTCTAAATTGACAAGAGACATTGTTGCTGAGGTCGCACCCGAAGTGCAACTAGATTATGTCCCTCATGCTGTTGATTCAGATATATTCCGTCCCTTTACAGATGAGCAGATAATGAATCTCAAGAAAGATTCATTAGATAAATCAGATTTGAATAAAGTTATTTTCTTTTGGAACAACAGAAATGCAAGAAGAAAACAATCAGGCTCACTAATTTTCTGGTTTAAAAAGTTTCTTGATAAAGTAGGGCATGACAAAGCACAACTAATCATGCACACGAATCCAAAAGATCCTCATGGACAAGATTTGGTTCACATTGTAGAGCATCTTGGCCTTGATGCACAAAATCAAGTTTTATTTTCTACTAACAAAGTAGATCAGGCTAACCTTGCAGCATTGTATAATATGGCTGATTGCACGATCAATATATCTGATGCTGAAGGTTTTGGTCTTGCGACCCTTGAGTCGATGTCGTGCGGAACTCCAGTTATAGCGAATATGACCGGAGGTTTACAAGAACAAGTTGTATTGGGCAGTGATGCAACAGGGATTGCTTTGGTCCCAGAATCAAAGGCGGTGATTGGGTCGCAAGACGTTCCTTATATTTATGAGGATCGATTAAGTGAAGCACAAGTTGTTTCCGCTTTAGAAAAAATGTATCATATGGGCGCTGAAGAAAGAACTAGATTGGGACAGAATGGTCGCAAACATGTTATGGAAAATTATAACTTTGAGACATTCAATAAACAATGGGTCGATATTATGATCAAGGTTCATGAAGAAGAAGGCTCTTGGGATACAAGAACCAATTATCAAGGTATTCGCTTCTTGGAGGTAGCGTGAAAAAGAAAATCTTTGTAAGAGCACCTGTACTCTCTCAATCAGGATACGGTGAACAATCTCGCTTTGCCCTTCGTGCTCTTAAAAGCCGAGAAGATTTGTTTGACATTTATATTCAACCAATTCCATGGGGAAAGACTGGTTGGATTTGGGAACAATCAGAATTCAGAGAATGGATGGATGAAAAGATTGCCAAAACTCAAGCACTAATGCAAGCAAAACAACTTCAGCCTGACATATCATTGCAGATTACAATTCCAAATGAATTTAAAAAAATGTGTCCTGTTAATATTGGTTACACTGCTGGTATTGAGACCGACCGTGTTGATCCAACTTGGTTACAAAAGGGAAACGAAGAAGTAAATAAAATCCTTGTTGTCTCTAACCATGCTAAAAATACATATGTAAATACTTCTGCTCAAGCAAAAAATAATCAAACCGGAGAGGTTATTAATTATAAATTACAAGCACCTGTTGAAGTTGTGTGGGAAAGTACCCCTAGAGCAGAAGCAGAGGTTATTGAAGGTTTTGATCTTCCATATGATTTTAACTTTTTAATGGTCTCGCAGATCTCACCTAGAAAGAATTTTGTTAACGCACTTAAATGGTGGGTCGAAGAATTTATTGATCAAGAGGTCGGACTTCTTATTAAATCAAACATTAAGTGTAATTCTGAAATGGATTTTGAAGCATTTCACAAGAGTGTTAAAAATATACTCTCCGTATATCCAGAGCGCAAATGCAGAGTTCACCTTCTTCATGGAGATCTTACAGCAGGACAAATGACTGGTTTGTATACTCATCCAAAAATTAAAGCAATTGTTAATATTGCACATGGTGAAGGGTTTGGTCTACCACTCTTTGAAGCAGCAAGAGAAGGTCTGCCTGTCGTTAGTATTGGATGGTCTGGCCAATTAGATTTTCTTACTCACGAAGACGAAGATTATTATCAAAAAGTTGATTTTAATTTGCAACAAGTACAGCCAGAAGTTGTTTGGAATGGAGTCATCAGGCAAGATTCGCAATGGGCATATGCTGATCAAGGATCATACAAGATGACTCTTCGCAAGACTCACAAGACTTGGCACAAAGCAAAAGAAACAGCGGAGAAACTGAAAAGAATTAATGAAGAACGTTTTGCTGATTCTAAACTTTATAAACTATTTGTTGATTCTATTTTGGGTTTTGATAGCGAACTTATTCCTGTCGAAGAAGAACAAGAGCCTGAAGTGATGGAGTTTGATTAGTGGATAAAATATTATTTGTTTCTGATTTCTTTTCGAATGAAGTTAATGGAGGAGCGGAGATTTATGACTCTGTCTTAATAGAAGAACTAAAGAAAAGAAATATTAAAGTTGCAAAGTTCAAAAGTCAAGAGTTTAATGAGAAGCACATCGGCCTATATGGCAAGATGGGCTTTGCTTTTCTTATATCAAACTTTGTTGGGCTCCAACCAAGGGTTAAGAAGTTCTTGCAATTACCGCAGTACAGATATTATATTCTTGAACATGATCATAAGTATCTTAGGAATAGAAATCCTGCTCTGTTTACAAACTTTACTGCACCACAGCCCGAGATTGCAAATAAAGAATTTTATGCATCTGCAAATGCTGTCTTTTGTCAGTCAGTGAAACACGCCGAGGTTTTGAAAACAAATCTAAAAATAGATAATGTAATCAACCTCGGTTGTTCTTTATGGTCTCAAGAGCAACTTGATTTAATCAAATCTAAAATTACAGAGAAAAACAACAAAGCATTCATATCTGGTGATCCTAATCCTATTAAAGGACTTAATGAAGCAGTCTCATACTGCAAAAAGAAAGAGATCGACTATGATGTAATTAATAAATGTGATTATGATAAGTTCATAACAACTCTCGCACAATACGAAAAGTTTGTATTCTTTCCAAAAACATTGGAAAGTTTTTGTCGTGTTATTCTCGAAGCAAGAATGCTTGGTTGCAAGTTGTTGACCAACAATCTGAATGGTTGTACATATGAGCCTTGGTTCAAAGAATATAAGGGCGAAAACCTTATAGAATTTGTTGATAATCAAAGAGATTTGGTTGTCTCGAAGATTATTGATACTATGAGCCATGTCGAAGAGATAGAACAAAAAGAAGGCAATATTACGGTAATTTTGAACTGTTATAGGCGCCCTTACAATCTTGAGATGCAAATCGAGGCTTTGCGAAACCAAACCGTGAAACCAGCCCAGATATGGCTGTGGATTAATCATCACGAGGACAATAAAGATTTTGATCCAACTGGCCTTGATGTTGATAGGATATTCAAGAACGATTTCAATTGGAAGTTCTATGGTAGATTTGCTGCTGCGCTTTTGGCTGACACTGAGTATATTGCAATTTATGATGATGATACTATACCCGGATCAAAATGGCATGAAAATTGCCTGAATACGATGAAGACTCATGAAGGCATTCTTGGTTCTGCTGGGATCCTTCTTAACGGATCTAGATATGTTCAACATGATCGTTGTGGTTGGCCAACTCAAAATAAAGAAATAACTGAAGTTGACCTTGTTGGTCATGCTTGGTTTTTCAAAAGAGAGTGGTTGAGATACTTATGGCAAGAGAAGCCAACAACTTGGGACAACGGAGAGGACATACAATTTGCTTTTATGGCAAAGATTCATGGTGGAATCCCAACATATTGTCCTCCTCACCCTCCTGAAGATATGGAATTGCATGGCTCCATTCTTGGAAAAGAGCTTGGTATTGATTCAAAAGCAACCTCGACAAATAGTGCTGTATCTCATCAACAATTCTTTAGTGAACGTGATTTGTGTGTTCAAACTGGCCTCCAAAAAGGCTGGAATACTGTTCGAGGAGTTAAACTGTGATTTTAATATGTTTTGGTACAAGACCTGAGTGGATTAAAATTAAGCCTGTTGTTGACGCTATTAGGGGCGAGATCCCATATAAACTACTCTTTACGGGACAACATCTAGATATTCTAGATAAAATAAGCGAGCCTGTAACGACATTACAGATCTTTGATGGCCCAAATCGATTAGATTCTATTATTCAAAGCATGATGAATAGGGTAGGTGTCTTTGATGGTATCACTTCTGTATTGGTACAGGGGGATACTACATCTGTTTTTGCTATGGCGCTCGCAGCATTTCACAGAGGAATCAAAATTATTCATCTTGAAGCCGGCTTGAGGACTTACAACAAGAATCATCCTTACCCGGAAGAATTCAATAGACGATCTGTTTCTTGTATGGCTGATATTCATTTTTGTCCAACACAGAAAGCCGTCGATGCTCTACATGCCGAGAACATAAAAGAAAATGTTTTCCTCGTTGGCAATACTGTTCTAGACAATCTATCAGGAATTGATACACAGTATGGTGATGAAGTTATCATTACGCTACATAGAAGAGAGAACCATCACATTATGGATAAATGGTTTAAGGTTTTAAATCTTCTTGCCAAGAATTATCCCGAATATAAGTTTACAATTCCTTTGCATCCTAATCCAGCGGTTCAAAAACATAAACATTTATTGACTCACTTAAATGTTGTGGATCCAATTCCATATGATGATTTTATTTTGAGATTGGCAAATGCTAAGTTAGTCATCACAGACTCCGGTGGTATTCAAGAAGAGACTTCATTTTTTGGCAAGAAGTGCATTGTTTGTCGAGAACATACCGAAAGATCAGAAGGTCTTGGTACATTTTCATTCTTAACATCACCTGATAAGATTGAGGTTCTGTTTCATGAAATACAAAAATATCCCATTCCTTACGGTGATTGTCCCTATGGTGATGGTATGGCATCATATAAAATTTTAGATATACTAAAGGATCTTAACTGTGTTTAAGGATTTTCACAAAGATTTAAATGAATTGATAAGAATGATAAAACAAGGTGAAAACTTTGCTTTTACAAGATTTTCTGATGGTGAATTATTCATCATGCAAAATAAAACTGTTGTTTTAGCGGAAAATCACTATATTACTGGCGACATAAAAGGCCCTAACGTTTATACAAAAGAAGAACAAAAAGAATTCCACCCAGAACAACACTCTTTTTATAGAGATAAATTGGTAGAAACATATCTCTATAATCAAGATAATTATTTCAAAGGCATCTGTACTTCAACAGATGGCCATGTTGGTAAAGAGAATTTCGATTGGATGATTGATTTTCACGGCGGAGATCACGAAAATCTTACATTTGCAAACTTGCTTATCAATGCAAACTATAAACACTTTGTAGAAAAAATTGTGCCTCTTCTGCAAGACCGCCGTGTGCTGTATGTGGTTAACGAAAATGCAATCGTTGAAAACTTGCCGTTTACTGTTGAAAAGTCGTTCATAATTGGCTCAAATTGCATGATAAACGATTATAATACATCTGAGGTCGTTAAAGAGTACATTGCTAAAAATTCTATTAATGATGCAATTATTTTGTGCTCTGCTGCATCACTTTCAAATTACGTAATCTACGAGGCTTTCAAGGAAAACAATAATAATACTTTTCTTGATATTGGGTCTTGTTTGAATCCTTTGCTCGGTTTAGAAGGATGGAAATATACTAGAGGATATTTAACTTCATATTGGATGAATTCTAAAAACCCTTTTGGTAATCAGGTGGATATATGGTCTTAATCAAAAACAATAAAGAATACTGGGAATTCATTAGAGAACTTAGAAATATGGATGGTGTTCGGGAAGGATTTATCCAACAAGAACATATTGAAAAAGAATTTCACGAAGCATACATGCAAGCGTGGGGTGATTGTTTTTTTATTTGTCTATATAAAGACGAGCCTGCTGGATATGTTGGTATTATAAACAAAGATATTCGAGTTGCAACTCATCCTGATTTTCAAGGCAAAGGGGTTGGGACTTTTATGATTAATACGATTATGGATCATTATCCTGACTCTGAAGCAAAAGTCAAGATTGATAATGAAGCATCACTTAAGTTATTTGAGAAGTGCGGATTTAAAAAGAAATATTATATTTTGGAGAAGGAATGAAACTAGTACAAACTAAAGCAGGTTTAAAACTATTAAATAATTTCACCATACCTAGTGAATTTGTAATCATAGATTATGACGAAATTACAAAACATAATTGCTGGGATAAAGAGATTACAGACAATTTTTTAGAAACTGGAACTTTTTTTGGACATGGTGTGGTAAGTGCGCTTTTAAGGGGAGCACGTAATATCATTTCAATCGAGATAAATCAACAGATTTATTATCATAATATTGCTAAATTCTTATTAAATCTGGTTTTAAGCGGACAACAATTTACATGTAAAACTAATGATAATTCTTTTAGTCTAAAAACAGCAAATTGTAATATTACTTTCATAAATGGGGACACAAGAGAAGTTATGCCACAAGCACTAGAACTAGTAGACGAACCGACGACGTTTTGGTTAGATGCTCATTGGGGTCCCGATATCAACTCTGATTTGCAAGGTAATGAAGATTCAAGTGTATTGTTTCCAATTTATAAAGAAATAGAGCTTATTAAGCAACATAAAATTAAAAATCATAAAATTATGATTGATGATATGAAGCAATATGAAAAATATTATTCTAGCGATCTAACGGAATTAAAAAACAAAATATTAGAAATCAATAAAGATTATACTTTTCGAATAAAGAAAAAAGAATCAGATGTTGATGATTACATTTTTATAGCAGAGATTTAAAATGAGACACAATCCATACAAAATTGTTAAAATGTTCGAAGAGACGGTCGCTGATTATTGCGGCGCACCCTATGCTGTGTCAGTTGATAATTGTACTGATGCACTTTTATTATGCTGTCAATACCATAATGTTGACGAGGTTACTATTCCTGCGAGAACCTACTTGTCTGTTCCTCAATCAATCATGCATGCCGGTGGCACTGTTAAATTTCGAAATTACAGATGGCAGGGTGTCTATCAACTCGAACCATACCCAATTTGGGACGCAGCCAAGCGCTTGACTTCAAATATGTATATTCCGGGCTCAATGATGTGTCTTTCGTTCCATATCAAAAAGCACCTTAAGATTGGCAAAGGCGGTATGATACTGACTGATAATTTAGATGCAGTCAAGTGGCTTCGTAAAATGCGATATGAAGGTCGTGGCGAAGTAATGTATCACGAAGATTGCATTGAACTTAATGGATGGAATGCTTATATGTCACCAGAGCAAGCAGCAAGAGGATTAATGTTAATGCAAAATTATCCTGATGATATGCCCGATCTACCAGAACAGCCTTTCTATCGAGACCTTAGAGAATTTCCTTTATTTAAAGATATTGAGACAGTAGAATGAAAGTAGCGTTATGTTTGCATGGTTATTTTAAAAATAACGATATATATGAATCTTTTCGAGGTTTTGAATATATTAAGAGAAAAATTCTAGATGTTTGTGATTGTGATGTTTTTATACATTCATGGGATTTAAAAAATAAAAAACACATTGATAATTTATACGATTGTAAAAAGGTTGTTTTTGAACCACAAATTCAGTTTGAGCGCGAGATGGGCTTAATAGATGAAAGTTATTTTTTCGGAAAAGATAAGTCTGCTCCCGGCATATATGAAATCAACAACTGTTTTAAAACATTTAGTTTTACTTATTCTAGAAAGAGGGCCGTAGAACTGAAAAGAGAATATGAGATTGAAAATAATTTTAAATATGATTGTGTTATTATTGCAAGATTTGATTTGGGACAAAGAGGCAAGCAACATAAAACTAAATATTATGCAACAAATATGAACTTTGATTTATTGCTTGATATGAATTATCTTTACAGCGCCTACTGGAATCAATTGAATCACGGTTTCGCAGATCATTGGTTTTATTCAAATTCAGAAAATATGGATATTGTTGGTAATCTTTATGACAAAATTGTTGATTACTATCAGCCCGACAGCGAATATGTAAATAGTGTTGTTAATGGTTGGCCAGATAGCAATGCTAAATTGCAATTTAGTAATGAGATGCACTCTGAAAATAAAACAGAAGATTTGAAAAAATGGCCTCTGTGGGCTTGTGTTGATAATCACAAACTATACAAGTGGTATTTTATCGATACAGGTCTTTACGAAAAATGCAAATTTATTGATATAACAGTGGATAAATAATGAAAAACAATACTTTGATAGTTTATAGCCATTCCTCTTACAGTGATGTATGGGTACCATTTTTTGCTCAAAGTGAACTGTTTCTGAAAAATTATAAAAAAGTTATTTTTACAGAGGAAGAGCCAACTAATATTCCGGATGGCTGGAATTATATTACATATTCTAGTGACATGACTTATTCTCAAAGAATGGCACATTGCTTGTCAAAAATCGATACTGATCTATTCTTTTATCACCATGAAGACATGTTTTTGTACGAGAAGCCAAACCTAGAACTACTAACAGAATACGAAAATCTTATTTTAAATTCTGACATTGATTTTATTAGATTGCTAAGGTCGACTGATCATCCTATGTTTAGTTATGGAAAATATAAAACCTTGTTTCCAATACCAGACTACTCTCAATACTATTTCTCAGTACAACCAACAATATGTAAAACGTCTAAGATTCTGAAAGTTTTTCAAGAAACACACATTAACCACTTGAGAGAGTTTGAAACTAAAGTACAGAATGTTTGTAAGAAGAATAATATCAAAGGCCTATTTCATTACGACAATGAAAATAAGAGAGGCTTGAGCCACTATGACTCGAACGTTTATCCATATATTGCAACAGCAGTTGTAAAAGGCAAATGGAATTTTAGAGAATATAAAAAAGAATTAATAGATATATTAAGTAAATTGAATATAGATTATAGCAAAAGAGGAATTTATGATTGAATTAGTTATTTTAGATGTAGATGGTGTCATGACAGATGGCAAAAAGTATTATGGTCTAGACGGCATGCCGTTTGCAAAAACATATTGTGACAAAGACTTCACAGCCATTAAGCGACTAAAGGGCGCTGGGGTGAAAGTGTGCATTTTATCTGGCGATAATGTAGTAAATGAGGCCATGGCAAAGAATAGGAATATTGATTTTTATTATGCTCGTGGAAAAGAAAAAGCAGATTTTATTGAAGATTTTGAAAAAATATATTGCACATCTGCTCAAAACATGTTATATATAGGTGATGACCTTTTTGATTATAAGATTATGTCACTAGTCGGTCATGCTTTTTGTCCTGCTGATGCTAATATGAAAGTTAAAACTACATGTGGCCCTAAAAATATTTTGACAAACAATGGAGGCAATAACGCTGTTGCTGAAATGGTTGAGGTTTTGTTAGATAGAAAATTAGTTCCTGATTGTACTATGGAAGATATTGAAAACTTAGATAAAAAGGAAAAGTTTTAATGATCAACGTTGCTCTCTATGGAAAAAAGTACGACGATATTGTTATTGATATCAATAGTTTTGCTTCTGGCGAAACCAATAAGGGAGTCAAGCAACTAAATAGACTTGGCGGTATTCACAATATGCCAAATCATTTTGCACAAAACCTAGCGTTTACTTTTTTTGAAGACGGACTCAAGAGAGCATACATTATATCAGAGTTAGAAAAAGCTGAGAGAAGCTCAATAGTGTTTGACATTGAAAAATCTCAAGTACCAAAGGATAATATAGATTCTATAAATTCAAAATATGACTGGCTTCATATTTCATATATTGATGATTTGGAAAATTTTGAAAACTTCATAAATCTAAAAATTGATTATAGCATTGATTTTTGCACTAGTGATGATAGAATAAAATTTTACGACGTAATGTACAGAGCGAGTATAATATTTGATTCTCGCGAAAGAAAAAGCTTATATGACAATATCAATATCGATACTCCGATAATACTACATGATGAATTGGGAATATCTATTTTGGTCAAAAGTGAAATAATTTATAATGACACACTAATTCCAATAAAAAATATTAATGTTAATGGTGCTGGTGATGTATTTGCTTCAATATTTTTAAGTGAATATGACAAAACAAATTTACCAGAGGCCGCCACAAGCGCCATGAAAAAGACTAAACTTTACTTACAGGAGACAAAATGAGTAAAAAATATAACTTACTGCTGCCAATCGCTGGTAGAGCACAAAGATTTCTTGATCAAGGCTACACTATGCCCAAGCCCTTAATTATGGTAAAAGATCAACATATTATAGATTTGGCAATGAGTTCAGTAGACATGTCAGAATGTAATGTAATTTTTGCCGTGCGCTTAGAGCATATAAATAATTTTTCAATTGATAAGATCCTCAAGCAAAAATTTGGCGATGATATTAAAATTGTTGTTATTGATAGAGTTACTGACGGCTCAGTCTCTACTTGTTTATTGGCGAAAGACCTGATCAATAATGACATGCCTTTGATTATCTACACTCCTGATGTTTACTTTCAAAATCAGTTTAATCCGGCAGATATACCAGAAGATCACGAGGGCTTTTTGCTGACATTTAAAGCAAACAGTCCTGCGCACAGTTATGTAAAGTTAGATGAAAATAATCTTGCAGTCAGAACAGCGGAAAAAGAAGTCATTAGTCAGAATGCCGCTGTCGGTGTATACTATTATAAAACTGGTAAAATGTTCGTTGATTATGCAGAGGAAATGATATCAAAGAATATTCGTACAAAAGGCGAGTTCTACATATGTCCAATGTATAATTTAATGATCAGGGATCAATTGAAGGTCTCAATTAAACAAGTTGAAAAGATGCACGTTCTCGGAACACCACCAGAACTTGAGTTTTTTGTTGATTATGTTATGCCTAAATTTGGTGTAAAACCAGTAGCGCTATGTTGCGACCACTCAGGTTTTAAAATGAAAGAAATGGCTAAAAAAGTACTAGAAAAAAATGATGTGCCTTATATTGATTTTGGCACTTACTTTAATAAAGATTGCGATTATAATGAATATGTTGCTGCTGCTGTTGATTCTATTAATGCCAAAGATTGTGATTTTGGCTTAGGTTTTTGCAGAACAGGACAAGGAGTCAACATTCTGGCAAACCATCTAGATAATATCAGATCCGCCTTGGTATTTGATGATTATACTGCTGAATATGCAATCAGGCACAATTGTGCCAACTTCTTTGCCATTCCTGAGAAATATGTTTCTGAAGAACAATTTGATACAATCGTAAAGATTTGGAAAAAGTCTTCATTTGACGGCGGTCGACACATGACAAGAATGAAAAAGACCATAGGATAAAGATATGAAAGATACAAAATTACATAAAAGATTGCTCAAATTATTATTTGAACACAATGAAGAACATGTTGGAAGTTGTTTCTCTTGTATTGATATTATCGACAATATTTTTGAATCAAAAGACAAAGATGATATATTTATTTTATCTAACGGACACGCAGCATATGCTTTGTATAGTGTTTTAGAAAAATACCATGATCACATCGATGCTGATGAGTTGGTAATAAAGCATGGCGGGCACCCAAATAGAGACGAAGAAAATCATATCTATTGTTCAACAGGTAGTCTTGGGATGGGTATCATGGTCGCCGTTGGCTACGCTTTGGCAAAGCCTGATATCACAGTACATGTCATGATAAGCGATGGAGAATCCACCGAAGGATCAGTGTGGGAAGCCTTGCGCTATATAGAAGAAAAACAAGTCAAAAACATTGAAGTGCATGTAAATGCTAATGGTTATGCTTGTTATGATGAGATGGACATCGATTATTTAGAAAGAAGATGCAAGGCATTTATGCCAAGAATACATTTTCATAAAACAGAAGCGGAGACTTTTCCATTTCCTTTCCTATGGGGATTGGATGCTCATTACATTAAAATTAATGAGCAACAATATAATCAAGCATTGGAGATTTTAAACGATGAGCGTTAGAAAAACATTTGTAAAACTTCTTCATGAAGAAATGAGAAAAAACGAAGATATTGTTTTTGTAATTGGGGACTTGGGCTATGGACACTTTGATAAAATCAGAGAAGAATTCCCAGATCGTGTTTTTAATCCCGGCGCCGCAGAACAATTAATGCTTGGCATGGCTTGCGGTCTGGCCATGGCAGGTAAAATCCCAGTATGTTATTCAATGACTCCTTTTGTGCTTTATAGGCCTTTTGAGGTTATAAGAACTTACATTGATTATGAAAAAATACCAGTGATTTTAATCGGAGCAGGTCGTGATAAAGATTATGCTTCAGCAGGATGGTCTCATTGGGCAACCGATGATAAAGAGCACCTAAGTGGATTCAAAAATTTGAAAAAATGTTGGCCTTCTAGCGAAGAGTTAATTCAGGACTTTAGTGATATTTTATATTCAAAGGAACCATGGTATATAAATGTCTCCAGATAAGTATTCGATATTAATCCAAGGTCCTTTGGACAATATCTCACTCAATAATCTTGCTAATTATCAAAACTATTGTGAGGTTATAGTAAGTTGTTGGAATGATGTTTATTCTGATACTTGGGCCAACAGTCAAGAAGTTGAAAAATTTCTAAACACACTGGACATAAACTATAGTTTTGAAAAAACACCCGATATTACTAAAACCATTGGCTGCAATAAAAAATCAACTTTTTATTATGCTTTAAATTCGATGTATAATGGATTAAAATTAGTTGAGTCTGAGTATGTTATTAAAACTAGAAGCGATGAATATTATAAAAATTTAAAACCGTTCATTGATGAATTTGAAAAAGATGATAATAAAATTGTTTGTGGCAACATATTTGCGCGTAGAGATATGCCATGGCATATTGGGGATCATATAATTATTTGTAAAACTGTTGATTTACTAAAAGCAGTTGAAAACTTGATAAATCATTATAATAATAAATTTCGATCTCTAGAAAAGTATATGGTACAAAGAGAACAAAATACAGCAGAACTTATTTTGTGCCTTGCGATATTGCAACAAAAGGGTGTTAAAATAGATTACTTAGATTATAGTGATTATAAAGATGAGTTTTTAAATTATATTTCAATTGTTGATATTAATAAGGCTGAAGAATTTGTAGCACAATGGAAACATGGTAATAAAAAATATATTAATTTATTTACAAACCATCATCATGTTAAGGATAGCGATGATTATTGATCATGATAAAAAAGTTATTGGGGTATGCGTTGCCAAGACAGGCTCCACAACATTGAGAAGAATTTTTGGCCATACGAAAGACCCAAAACCAGAAATATATCACATGTTTCTAAAAGATATACTCTTATTGGATGAACATTATCAATCATATTACAAATTTGGTTTTGTTAGAAATCCATATGAAAGAATACATAGTGTTTATTGCGACTTTAAATGGCCACGTAGAAACCACAGTTGGGCTACATCCCTAAAAAGAACTAAATCATTTGAAGATTTTGTATTAAATTTAGAAAAAAGAGAATACAAAAATTACATTCACTTACAGCCGCAAACTGATTATCTTTTTGTCAACGGTATATTGGGTGTAGATTTTTTAGGTAGGTACGAAAATTACTCACAAGACGTCAACAAACTTTTGGGAAAATTTAATATACAAGTCGATAAAGAATTGCCAAAAATTAGGGCTTCGATTAAAAAAGAGCCGTTACACTATACTGAAAGTATGAAAGAAGTGGTTAGAAGAGTTTATAAAAAAGATTTTGAGAACTTTAATTATGAAAAATAAAATAGGATTGGTATTGTCTCACATACATGTAAGATCAAACGAATTACACAGATTTGATATGCTGGAGTATGTTATCAACTTTTTTAAAAATCGATCAGATTTTTTTATTGTATTATCGGGTCACGGTATAGAACCACCACCAAACATTACAAAAATAGTTGATAAAATTTACTGGGAGAACCAAATAGACAATAATGAGATAGGAAGAGGTCATCCTAGATTCTGTATTGAATCTTTTAATATTTTGAATGATCTTGGAATAGAAAAAACAATAAAACTGAGATACTGTGATCTAATACTTAATATTGATGATTTACTTTCTTTGCTGAAAGACAATGATTTAATTTTATCAGAACAAACATGTTTTACAAAAAGAATGATCGGTGATTTATTTATGGCTGGATCAACAAAGAAACTACTTGATATGTGGACTGAAAAACAATGGGATTACAGTAAGAGCGGTTTATATAATTTATATGACAACATGGAGTCCATAAGCCACAGATATGGGTTAGAGATATATCCGTACTTAAAGCAGAATTGTTTATTTTTAAAACCACAAAATATAAAATGGGTAACACTTGAGGGTAATTGGAATTCAGCCACAAAGAATTTAAATTCTGAAATGACTGATGACAATCTCTGGGGTGCAAAACAAGGTTTTCCATATTATGGAGGCTTTTAATGTTTGTGATTTCACACAGAGGAAATATACATGGCCCAATTAAAAAACAAGAAAATAATCCTTTTTTTCTTGACAAAGTAACAAAAATAGGTTATAATATAGAGATAGATGTTTGGTTTATTGAAAACGAAATATATTTAGGCCATGATAAACCTGAGCACATAGTTAATCTTGAATATTTAAAAAATGACTTGTTCTGGTGTCACGCAAAGAGCCTTGAAGCATTAGAGCTTATGGTTGATAATAATATACATTGTTTTTGGCATCAAGAAGACAATTTCACTTTAACTAGCAAAGGTTATATTTGGACTTATCCTAATGAGCAAGTTTGTAAAAGGAGTGTGATTGTTTGTCACAATTTAGAAGATACAATAAAATATTCAAATATGAATATAGCCGGCATCTGCTCTGATTACGTTGGAGATTTAAAGTGAAATTAGTCGTTATTACAGGTTGTCTTGGTCTCATTGGCTCATATGTGACCCGCAAGTGTCTTCAAAAAGGCTGGAGAGTTTACGGAATTGATAAATGCACTTATGCGGCCAACATGGAATCTTATTACGAATTCTGCGAATATGAAAACTTTGATTTTCTAGAAGAAGATATTGCAGATGTGACCTATCTTCCAGATTGCGATTATGTTATCAACATCGCTGCCGAATCTCATGTTGGGAACAGTATCATAGAATCTAACGACTTCATTCATTCGAATGTAGTTGGGGTCAAAAACCTCTTGGATCTTGTTCGGAAGAAGCCGAGAAACGTCGATAATCAACCAATTTTTTTCCACTTCAGTACTGATGAAGTTTACGGAGACATTGTAGATGGAGAGCATGTTGAGACTGATATTCTTAAACCATCTAACCCCTATTCTGCATCAAAAGCCGCCGCTGACATGTTTATCCTTGCTTGGGCTCGGACTTATGACATGAAATATCTTATTCTGCGACCCACTAACAATTACGGAGAAGGGCAATACCCAGAAAAGTTAATCCCCGTATCTGTTAAACTACTTCAGCGTGGAAAGAAGATTAGACTTCATGATGAAGGAGAGCCTGTAAGAAACTGGCTCCATTCTGATGACACAGCAGAGGCTGTTATTTCGATCATCGAGTCGGGAACTTATAATGAAATTTACAATGTTGCCGGTGGCTTCGAACAAAAAAATAAAGAAACAGTCAGAAAGATTGTTGAGAACTTTTTCGAAGATGATCGTAATTATCTGGACTATGTTGATCTGGGTTACAAAAGAGTCGGTCAAGATGTCAGATATGCTCTTAATGATGATAAGCTTAGAGCACTTGGTTGGAAGCCAAAAAAGAATTTTGATGAGGAAATTGCAAAACTTGTAAAACATTACAAGAATAATTTCAGATGGTAGAATGACAGAATTTGAATTTACGGTTGAGAAAAATAAAGAATTGAGAAACTGGTTGGTAGAATTAGAGAAAAAATGCAAAGAGTTAATAAAGAAAATTGACAATGAAGGATTAGGCATCCATCATAATGTAAATTCAGACATTTTTGAAATGAGCACAAGAATCTATAAAATATCAGCAGTTTTGGGAATGATCAAAACATTCAATTTAGAATTAGACAAACTAGATGATAATGAGTAATGTACAAAAAAGGACAACTAGTTCAAATCACGTTCTTATCCAGAGAATCGATTGGAGTTTATTTAGGATTTATAACGGTGAATGGAATTGTTCTTAACAGAGTCTACAATTTAAAAAGAAAGATGGTCACGTTCTATACATGTGACGAAATTAAACCAATAGGAAGTGAAAAATGAATTACACTCTATCAAGCCAAGCCATCGGCGCTCTAATGATGGCACTGCAAAAGTCTCTCCTCGAGCAATCGGATATCGTGCCGGTTCTTCAAGGTTTTGAGATCCAAGTTGATGACACAAATCAACTTGTCGTAATGAATCCTCCGGTTGTTAAGGTGCCGGAAGGCGAAACTATTGAGACATCTGTCCAGTAATGCCTCGTTATTATTATCATTGCGATGCCTGCGGAGGCGAATTTGAGGTCCGTCATGGAATGTCCGAGACACAAGAAGAATGTCTTAAATGTTCTGTGGCTGGGCCTCTTGTTCGTATTCCACAACTTATTCAAAAGCCAGAACAACGAAAAGATTCTTCAAATGCGAGATCAAGAGTTGTTGATGCAATTGAAGAGAATAGGCAATTATTAAAGAAAATGAAGAAGGTAAGAATAGATGACCCTAGTTAATTGGCTTGTTATTGCTTTATTTTTATCGATTATAGGCAACTTTTTAGCTTTATGGTATATAAGTAAACTACTCGCTAAGGTTTTGTTTGTATCTCAAAATCTTACCGATTTAGTGGATCTTTTGGCCACTTATCGCAATCATTTGCAACGCTTGTTTCAACTTGAGATGTATTACGGAGATGAGACAATGCAATTTCTAATCAAACATACAAAATCATTGCTAGATGTACTGGAGGACTATAGCGATATTTATTTAATGACCGAGCCCATTGAGGTCGGTGAAGAGGATGAAGAGTCTTATGACGACGAAGAAGAGACGAGGGCGTCGGCGCTCAACGAAGAGAATGTATTTTACGGAGGTACACGAGGCGGCAATAGTTGAATATTGCTCCAGTAATTGTAACGAAAGAAAATCAGAACTCTACGTTAGTTTTATTCAACCAACATTTAACGAGATGGTAGATAAGATTGTCTATTCATATCATTTTACCTCGCTTGCTAATATCGATGATTTAAGAGCAGAATGCAAAGCGTGGCTTGTTACCATCTTAGATAAGTTTGATCCAAATAAAGGATCCAAAGCGTTCTCATACTTTAGTGTGGTGACCAAGAATTGGTTTATTCATAAAGTAAAGAAGCAAACTAAAAGATGTCAGCGAGAGATTGAATACGATCTCGTGGCAAAAGAAGTCTATGAGCAAGAAGTCCAGCCCGAGTCGAACTATCTTTCAAAGCGAGAGAAAGAAGACTTTTGGAGAAAACTGTGGGAAGAGATTGAAGCATGGGGTACGGATGACATGCGAGAGAACGAGAAGAAAGTCTACGAGGCTATAAAGATCGTTTTGTCATCCGCAGATGAAATTGACATTTTAAATAAAAAAGCAGTGTATCTCTACTTAAGAGAACTCACGGGATTGAATACAAAGCAGATTGTAACTCAGTTGAACAAGATGCGAGAAAAGTACAGAGACTTTAGAGTCGACTGGGACAACGGCAAAATTTAAAATAAAACTAATTAGGTTATGAGTAAAAAACTTGAAAAATGCATTGATGATGCGCTAAAAAACATTGAAGAAGATCGAAAAGTAACCAAAGAGCTTCTTAATGATGCAATCAAATATGTTGCTGTTGATGAGGCAAGGCATAGAGAAGTTGGCATTATTATGTCAAAATATGTTGAGACCCTTCAACGCTCTAACGAACAATTGGTTAAAATAGCTGGCCTTATGTCTAAGAATGAAAAGGCTCAGGCTGGACTGACCGATGACGATAAAAAAGATTTATTTGATTTGATCTCCGGCAAAGACGATGAGTAATTATTTTGTAAAGTTTTTTGATGCAATTCAGGATAGAATCGCAAGGCACGAACTTGAAGAAGAGATCAAGTTAGAGAAGTTGTTCGGAAGAAATAAACTTGCTGGGAAAACAACATTTGAAGGTATTGTAATGAACGACCCAGCCGGATCATCCGCTGAGACGACTAATGGATCTACCGTTAATCGTTTTGTTGCAGTCAAGGTTTACATCAAAGATCTTGACGATCACATGTTTGACTTTGATCTTTTAAACAAAGTAACCGACGAGAATCAAAAAATAAACTTGCTGAATAATTTGATTGGTGGATGCTACACTGCATATCCCGATTCTGCTTTATATTCTTCCGAACCGGACCCCAAGTTCCAAGCAGGATGCACGGTTGAACTAAAGTTTGCAGATCAGGGCCCGCAAACAGCAGACCATGGTAGAATGCGAGGCTTAAGATATACAAAGGTCACCAGATTATCTGACAGTAGGTATTCTAATTTTGCAAAATACTTTACAGGGCAGGTTTCAGATTTGTTTGAAAACCAATCGATATCTCAAAATGGTGATTTTGAAGATAGAAGCACGAGCGCAATTACAGATTTGTCAGCACCAGCACAGACAATAATTAATGAATTTATATCAGAATTTAAAAAAAGACAATCAATCGATCTCGTTGCAACCAGTACTTTAAGAACATACGGAGCGCAGGTTAGAATTGAACATACAAACGTGCAGAAAAACGGCGGCCAAGATTGGTATAGAAAAACTTACGGAACCAACAAAACAAGAACTGAAATGCTAGATAATTATGTAACATACCCAAACGATGTTCAAGGCAATATTGAAAGGAATGTACCTAAATTAAAATCTTCCGGTCTTGGAAGCGCACACCTTAAAGGATTGGGTATTGATTTTAGCACCAACAAACTAACCTATGATCAAGGAGTGGCGTTGGAAAATTTAGCCTTGGAATTTAAGAACGCTGGAAAATTCTCTAACTTTGAGTGGGAACTGTTGAGCACAAAATATAGCAGCAACAGAGAAGCGAGAAAAACAAAAGGAACCACGTTTTCTGGTGAACATTTCCATATTTCAATCAACGCTAAAGCAATAGGACAATACTAATGTCAGGAGATCTTAAATCACAAAAGAAACCAATTGATGTTCAATGCCTTTCCTTTACGGACCAAGGTATTAAAGAAATAATCAGTTCGGGAGAGTTTACTGGACCATTTCACACACCACTTGCCGAGTGTATTCCGATTTATGAATCGGCTCCATGTGAAACAGTAATTGCCGGAGATAATAATGCCTTTGTTATTCTCGGCCGAGACAGACCATATTCTCTAGGATCTGGTAAAGGTGCCGGCGGCGGTAAGTGCGGAAGAATCCATATGATTGCAGGTCTTGCCGCCGCATACGAGAATGCATCTGACGGCCTTGAGACAGGACCGAATCTAATCACAGATGCAGCAACACTTTACATTACGCAAAGAGGAAACATTGACGCATACTTTGGGTTGCCACCGGGTAAGAATAGAAGCGCCGATGATCGTTCTGCAATTGCTTTGAAAGCAGATCATACAAGAATCATTGCAAGAGAATCGGTTAAAATTTATGCTGGGCCAACGAAAACAAGTTCAATCAAAAAAGAAACCAACTCTGCCACAGGCGAACTTGATATGCGAGGCCGTATTGACCTCATCGCAGGAGACGAAGAAAATTTACAACCAGCGGTACTTGGAGATAATCTAGCAGAGTTTCTTTCTGATTTGACCACACTTGTACAAGAGATATGTACAGCAGTCGAGGATCTTAACAAAAGAACAAACAAAATCAACAACGCTCTTGCAATTCATACGCACACTATCGTACCACTGGCGCCAATAACAAACATGCCAAACTTTGTTTTACAAGCCGCCCATAAGTTTGATATTCTCAAAGGCAAAAAAGCAAAATGGAATAATACTTGGACCAATCTAAATCTTACGTTGGCCGAATTCAATGCATTTGATTTTGACGACTTATTGCCAATTAAAGGCAGAAACAATTTCCTTTCGGATAATATTTACATAACATGACAACACTTAATGAATCAAAGTTTTTAAACAAACAAAAAGATGTTTGTGAGGATACCGTTGCGGAGAGACCGCCTCCGAAGATATGCCCTACTTGCATACCGAATCCCGATGCTATTGTTCCTACTTGGTATGAAGCCGAAGAGCCATTCCTTGATGAACAACGATGCGAGTATGTTGTCAGAGTTAATGTAAATGACAATGGCGATAGTTACGATGTATCTCAAATGAGAGAATCGGGCAAATCTCTTCGTGAGGTTTTAAATTCCTACAAGATTGCAGGAATCTATCAATTATTGCGATTTTTTGAAAAAGAAATATCAAACCAAGTAATCTTCGCCTTTGCTGATGATCCTCAAAAACTTAAGAGATTATTGAGAAGAAATAGAGCAAAAACAGAAGATTTGGTTGAGAAGGTGACCCAAAGTGTCACTGACGGTGTTTTCGATATTTACTCATTGAGCGAAGGACTTATTGAAGCATATGGGCTAAATGCTGAAGGATTCAATCCCGAGGCGCTTGAACTCTATGCTCGTGCTGATGACTATTGGGTTTCTTTGTACCAAACACCAAAAGGCGGAGAGCCAATCTGGGTAAAGGTTGTGATTCCGGCTTTTATCTTCGATAGAGTTCCGGAAGGTCTTGCTGGAGATGAAGAAGATGAATCTGACACATCTGGTGAAAGAGAAGTTATCATTGACGGCACTAAGTTCAAAGGTAAGATACGAAGATTAAAGCACGTTCTCGGAGTTTACAGTAAATACCAAGCATATTGGTGGCAATCCGAGAAAGGCAAACTGGCTTTTCAGAATGACCCAGTTAAGGGGTCATATAAGAACTCGTTCTATTGTAAAATCTATATCGATAAAATTAATGATATTGCTGACGAAATTGAGTCACTAATTGAATCGCAAACTGATTTCAAATTGAGAAATCGTAGAACTCGCCGTGCTGTTGACAAAATCAAAATAACATTTAAGCAGAGAGGCAATAACCCTTATTATATAAAGAAACTCGAAGTCATGGGATTTAGTTGTCCCGAGTACGAAAGGATAAGTTTAAAATCTCTCAAGTCGGATGCAAGAAAATATAAAGCACCGTTTAATAACGAAACTGCGCTGGGATATATAGCCAATCTAAATCCTATCGACAGTGATCTTAATGCAAGAGAGACGCCTCCATGGCTTGACTTCTTAGTTAAATACACATATCCAAAACTAACTCTTGACTATGGAAATGCTTCACCAGAAACAAGCGTGACCGATGGCACCACTTCTATACTTGGCTGTATTGTTGATAATAACGGCGGGACAGAAGGTCTTCGTGACTTCTTCTTCGATCAGGTTATTTCAACCTTTGAGGCAATTGAATATAAATGGAACCAGAATGCATGCAAGGTTTTAGCAGGCGCTGCCAGCGCAGCAAGGGCTGCTGGTGATGCAGCGAGATCTGGCTTGTCAGACGAACAAGCAGAATTTCAGCAAGATCAGATTCTTGGAGAACTTCAGGATGATCTAAACGACACAAGTTCAGGATCAGGGAATATGTTCTTGGAGGCACGTCTTGAAAGAGCAGTAGACGATATGCAAGAAACTTTTGCTGAGATCGAAGAAGAACTAGCCGTATTTGAAAAAGAACTTGAGTTACAAGAACAGATAGATGCTCTCTTAGTACAGAGAGAAGAAGCAGAAAAAGAACTTAAAATAATAGTCGCAGTATGGGATTCGATTATAATTGGTAGAAATTACAGAATCGAAGAATTAGCGGGACCAACACTTGATGAAATGGAAGCAGCCGCTGCGGCTTCAGAGCAAGCAGCCCAAGAAGCCGAAGATGAAGCCCGCCGCCAAGAGCAAGAAGCCGAAGTTCTTGTCTTGATGAATCAGATTTATGGCGCACCAATACCAATAAAGCCATCTTCTGAAATTGTAGACCAAAGTTGGGAAAATACTGATAATTCACAATTATTAGACATAGGGCAACCAGCCGCACCCAATCTTCGAGAAACGGCCCTTCTCCAGAGCGCTTTTGATAAATATCCGGATGCAAAATTAACTTTAAAAGCATTTTATGCAGATTTAATTCGTAGAAATGGAAACGACATAGCGCAGGGTATTTTTACAGAAGAAGAAGTTAAAAAAGCAAAAGAATTGTCAAAACAAATCTCTTCGAATCCCGATAAAGTAGATAAACTTAATAAAGAACTTCAAGAACTTCAAGAAAGCACTGCAAAATCTCGAGCAAAGGCACAAAAGAAAGCCGAGAACCAAAAAGAAAAGAAAGCAAGACAAAACGCAAAAACAAAAAGAAAGAAAACAAAGGAAGTCAACAAAGAAGCAGATGGCATCCTATCCGGAAGAAAAGCGCGAAAGAAAAACCGGGAACAAAGACAAGACGATCGCAGATTTTATAGAGCAGATGCTAGAGCATCCAGAACAGAGCGTCGTCAATCTCGAGGTGCAGAAAGGGGCGAGAACCCTTTCATTGCAGCCGGAAGAGAAGCAGCAATTGCTGGTTTTGACTTTGAAAACTCACTTGTCTCTTTGTTTTTAACAGAAGAAGAAATGGCAAACTATGGCTTGTCTGGTTTTAATTTATCAAGAATTGCAGGTAAAGTCCCAAGTAGAAGTGAACGACGAGCCAATAGAAAGAAAAAACGAGGCCAGGGCGCTGCTCAACGATTAAAAAACTTTTTTGACAACTTTGGTATTTGTGGTTTTAATAAATTGATCGAAAAAGCAATCAAGTGTCTATTGTCAGGAATGGATTTAAGAACCGCTCTTAATCAAATCGTTCGTGCCGCAATATCAAATATGTCCCCTGCCGCAATGGAAAAACTTCTTGTTGGTCTTGACCCAAGAAAACAAGCCGAGATTCGAGAATATGTCGCTCAACAATTTCAAGATATGCCTGCTCCATGGGAAAGAGATTATCAACCCGGCCGTGTAACAACCGATCAGCAAATGGATGCAAAACAATTGTCGTCTGTGTCTGATAATATTTCTTCAAATGCTGGTAATCTTGAAAAATATAAAACACAAGTATCGGCACTTGATGATTTTGTTTCTGCTTTAAGAGAGTTCCTTGGCGAAATAGAACAACAAGCAAGTTCGACTCAATTGCCAACCAATATTACACTTCGCCGTGGGGCCGCTGGAAATAATGTAAAAACATTACAAAACCTTTTGATAAATAATTTGGGACCTCATATTCCTAATGAATCAGGTGTTCCTGCCGGATTTGCAGTTGACGGTGATTTTGGTCCAAAAACCGATGAAGCAGTACGCTCATTTCAAACTCTAAAGGGATTAGCCGTAGACGGAATAGTTGGGACTCAAACTATTAATGCATTAAATGGACCAGTAAAACCTGCAACTCTTGGTCCTGAGAACATAGAGCAAATTTCAGTTCAATTTTCTGCTAGCAATGATATAAAGGAATTTTTAATTTCTAAACTGACAGGCAAGACGCCAGAGCAAGCGCCAACAGTTGCAAATCAAATTAAAGATGATCTGAATAAAAAAATAGAAGAACTTGAGACGAAAGGTAAAGAACTTCAAGGTTCATTGACATCAGAACAACTTCAGCAATGGCAAAATATGACCGATGTACAACGACAGCAGATGATTAATGATGCTCGTACTGAAGCAGGATTTATTGTTGATGTGTCTAATCCAGAGCAGGTTCGACAAGGGTCTATTGGCAAGGCACTTGGTAACGTTCAAGGAGCGATATTTGATGCTTATGTTGAGGCGTTTATGTCTCTAGTTGGAATCGAGGATCTATTCGCTGCCTTGGATAAGATTCCCGGTGCCAAATTGATTGGAAGAATTATTGCATCTTTTGATTGTCCTAACGTTCACTTTGTTTATCCTCCGATTAGATCATTCTTGAGTACCCTGACATTTAAACAATGCTTGGATGGAGGCCGACTTGCATTCCCCAAACTTCCGAGATTACCAAATATTAGAAGTTTGGCAGGAATTATATTTAGAAAACTAAAAGAAATAATACAAGAAGAAATAGAAAACTTAATAACTAGAGTTTATGTGGCAATGCTCTTAAAAGTATTATTAACAATTGAGAATGCATTATGTAAGGCACTAGAGGCCGTGGGTAGATTCGCAGCCGAAGCCGTTAAGGGTCCCGATGCCAATTTTGGTGGCATGATGCGTGATTTATTTTGTGATGACGGTACAAGCGATTCAGATGTCGATGATTTAACATCAAGTTTGCTGACCGATGCCGGAATCACAAATACAGATTTACAGAACTTGGCAAAAAATGCAACTGCAAGTGATCTAAAGAACAAACATAAAGAGATAACAGAAACGATTGCAAGAATTTCTTCTAGAAGAGAATTGGAACAACTCTTGGTTGCAAATGACGGAGAACAAGATATAAATACGTTAAGAAGAATATCTTCAACAATCTCGCTTAAATTTCCAGAGTTTGCAATATTTTTTGATGATCCGAGCAAAGTCGCTGCCATATTTAGCAACATTGGCAATAGATTGAGCCCCGAACAGCGTGCCAATGTAAGAGATGGCCTAACAAGGCCCGGAGTCAATGTACCAGTTGATTCTTCTGTTTGTTTGACGTCAGATCAAATGGATGAGTGGAATGATAAAAGAAAAACAATTTTAACCAATGCCGGGATGAATCCAGATGAAGCAGAAGATTATGTTAATAAACTTAACGATCGCGCTGCTAGCGATTTGCTTGATTTAGCAAATATCCTCGCTAAAGGGCCTGAAAGTGTTATGGGCGATGCGATCAATAATGCTTTTAATCCAAACCCAAATGACAAAGGTAGACTAAATGATCCATTCTGTCCTCCAACAAACGCTTCTTCAATTGTGGCTTTGGACACAGAGGAATCTTTACAAGAGGCAGCAGAACTTGCCGAGGGCACATTTAGATCTTTGGCATTTGCATTTACCAATGATATGATTGGGAAGAGAGACTCTTTCTTGGATAATGTCCTTGCCGATACGTGCAACCTTCCTCTGAAGAGACATGAGCAAAGATCAAATAACTTTGTTTTCCAAATCGACTGGGCCAACTCACAAGAAGACTGGGATGCAAAAAAAGAAAGATTCTCAACAACCAAACTTGGTGAAATATATTTCGGTGCCCTTTCAAGCGAAGAACCCATAGGTGTATTTCCAGAGACTGTTGGCATTCTAACAAAAGAAAAGTTGGATGCAAATGATTTTGCGATTGATTTTAAAACAACAGAGAAAGTTCGTCCTCAAACGAAAACAAAAATAATAGAGAAAGTGGGGCCACTGAAAGACGTTAATGTCAAGATCCGCAGAACATATAGAAAAGAGCCAGATCTTATTCTTGATTTCTTCAATGATAAGAATGAGGGCTGCCGATTTGAATACGAATTAATGTTTACAAACTATCAAGAAGGCGAGATCAAATTCAAAAAAGAATTAGGTTATCGAACATTCATCTATTACTATGGAAATGAATATGAAAAATCATTTTTTGGAAAGGAAGACGAAGATAAAGAAATACCATACGATCGACTAGAATACAGAGTTGTTAATACGGTCGGCATCTCGGGCACTGGTTCAGCGCTCGTCGAGCAGCATGGGTCAATTTCTGAAGATGAATTGCAAGAACTTAAAGTCCCATATCAGGGAGTTCTGTTTTCTAATTATATCAGTTCTATCCTTTCTGCATCAGGACACTCCGCCCTCCCAGTTAAACAAATAGCGAAGGACTCATATAAAAATTATATGGAGTATCTCTACAAAGGTGTTCTTAAAGGCCTTAATCAAAAGTTAGATGGAACACAACCGGAAGGCTATGACTTCGGATACGTAGCAAATAATCTGACACCAGATGATGTGTTGTATGTAAACCCTGAAGCGACATCTGACGAGAGCACTTGGGAATATACGTACGATGAAGAAGAAATGGTTCTAGGCAAATCTGCCACAAACAATGAAAGAGTCCACTTCTTGGATCCTGCAATCTACGGCGGTAGTTATAGCAATCCACCATTTTACATCGAGCCACAGAAATTTAAAGGCTGGCTTGGGATTGCGTCAGCGCTTGTTCCGGAGTTTGATGGATGTAAACCTAGACGCACTGATTTTATTGGCTTGAAAGAACTGGCTGACAATGTCACAAAATTGGAACAAGCAATCCCGCCTGATTCAAGATTAAGCGAGGACCCTGACTGTATCAACCATACACCGTTTGATAAAATATCCGATCCGTCAACGCTCGCTTATTTAGATACCACAGTCGCTGCAACAATTAGAATCTATGCATGCGAGGCAATGGTAAAATCAATGCCCGTTCTTTCTCACATGAGATATTCTGAAGACAACTATGACACTGGCTTTGCCTCTGTGATTGTGGAAAAGATGGAACAAGGATTATCTGAAACGGAGGCTCTCATTCCTATATTTGGAGGAAGAGTTCAAAATTATAATTATTGGCTTCTTTTTCTTGAATGTGCTGTTATGGCTCTGGTTCGCAAAATTAGTATGGGCGAAATCGAATCCAATTCAGAAATTGATGATGCAAGGGCAATTATTGATAAAGCACAACGACGTCACTTGTATCCAAACAGGGATGTACTTAGAGTGATTAAAGGTTATGGATCTTCTATTGAAAGAATTAAGACTATCAATCCTGCTAAAATAGACGAAGATTATAAGAATCAGCCAAGAGTTCGACAAGTACTAAAAGGATGTTATATTGCAGGATATCCGGGACTTGCCCAGAAAGGCAGAGTGATCGATCAGACAATTGATTTCGATCCGCTTCTTCTTTCGCTAAACGGCGCTCGATTTGCATCACATATAAATACAATTTATGACGTGAGAAGACAATGTAAGATTCTTTTGAAGTATCTCGTTAGTCATGAAATAAGCCAATTGATGTCAAATCTAAACGAAAGATTCGACGGAAGCCAATATATTTACGATTTTTATCGATATACCTTGGCTTTACCTGATGTTTACGCTAAAACTGGCCTGAAATCAGGTCTCACAGAGACAGAAGCACCCATTACAGATGGTGAAATATCATATGGATCAGTGCCTGACGTTGGCGATGTTAGTTCTGTTGATCTCACAGCGGCCGGTGGCTTTGGTTTTTACATTGAAAAATACGTAAGAACGGTTGAGAAGCCGGAAGAATTTTATTCCGAGAGCCCATTTTGGGCGAATCCTGACTCCGAAGCTGCACAAATTGTCAAGAATATGCCGAATTCTTTGAAGGGTGTGTGCAATATTAAAGAGTTTGGAGAGTATTTCTCTCAAGCAAAGGATCTTTTTGACGAGAATGCCAACATTTCAGACATCTTTGGCGATGCTTCAATAAGCGAAGGCAGCGAAGAGTACTTAGGATCGACCGGATTGAAGTTCGGTGTTCGAATTATAATGGTGCCTGATGCTATTCTCGCCGGAAAGATAAACGAAGGCGAGATCGATTCCAAGTTTGCCCGAGAAGAAAAGTCATATAACCTCCAGTCAATTCCTGTTGCATCGTTCGAACAAGATATTCCAGATATCAAATTCAAAGAATTAAAGTTCAATAATCCAACTTTGGACGAAGATCTTAAATGTTACATTGATAATCTTGTAAAGACCGACGAGTTTGTGTTTTTGATGGACTATGTGTTTGGAATTAAGAAATTACCATCTATTCTGTTGACATATGTGAACGAGGCGTTCATTCAAGCCGTTGGCGCTGATGTTGAGAGAGATGTCGATAATATTATTGACCGCTTTGATGATGCGTGGAAGGGCGAGGTGCTGTCCGATTCCAAGAGGGAGTGCCGTAGATTGTTTGCTGCTTTCTATCGATCCGATGACTTTGAAGTACCCGAAGGCGACGACGGTAGATCATTAGCAGAAATATTCGAAGATATGAAGAAGGGAAGCATTTTTGGAAGGCCAGACCCATCAATGCGTTGGTGGAGAAGACGACGACAGCGTGGAAGACCATACGATAAAGATGGGAACGAATGTGCAGGAGAGTTTGGCGGACTATTTAAGAACTAGAGGGACTTATCATGGCTACAGATCCATTTTGGGATGAATTATCAAAATACGAAGACAGGGTTCAGGGACCTTTATCAAGTTCTCCAACAGATCCTTTGACCGATATTACGGATCCGAAAGAACAAGTGAAGCAGAATTTTAGAATTCTTTTATTGACTGCGCCGGGCGAGCGCATCGCACATTCAAATTTTGGCGTAGGGCTAAAGAATTATCTTTTTGAGTTGGCAAACGAGCAAACCTATTCCAAGGTTAGAAACAGAATACAAGAGCAAACCGCACAGTACATGCCATACATTACAATTCAGGACTTACGAGTCGGATTGGCATCGGCAGATTCGCAAGTGATGAGGGTAATAATTAATTATTATATTCCTCGTTTAGACCAGTTAGACCAAATAGATCTTACGTTTCCATTATAATTCCTTGAAGAACTAATTATAAGTTGAGAGGGTCGCTAAATGGCTAAGAAGAAAATTGTACCTATAAAATACACCAGCAGAGATTTTGAATCAATTAAATCAGATCTGGTTGAATATTCAAAAAGATTTTATCCAAACAGAGTAAATGACTTTTCAAAAGCGTCATTTGCTTCGCTGGTGCTTGACAGTGTTGCATATGCTGGCGACATTCTATCGTATTATTTAGACTATCAGGTTAACGAATCATTCCTCGATACATCAATTGAATTTGACAATATCCGCAAACATGCCAACAGCCTTGGTTATAAATTCGCAGGTATTCAGAATGCATACGGAACTGTTGCGATGTTTGTCTTAGTTCCAGCAAATGCAAACGGTACAGCACCCGATACTTCTTATTATCCAATTGTAAAGAGAGGCACTACCTTTCAAAGCACCGGTGGAGGCTCTTTTATTTTAACTGAAGATGTGAGATTCGATGACCCACAGAACGAAGTTGTTGCTGCTCGGTTTGATCCGTCTGATGGATCAACAACATTCTTTGCTATTCGTGCATACGGTCAAGTTGTATCTGGTCGCTTTGAGACTGTAACTTTTGACCTTACAAGTGAACCATTTGAAAGATTTAAGCGAATAAGAGTCGGAGGCACCAATATATCCGAAATCTTTTCCGTAATTGATGGAAACGGCAACAAATATTACGAAGTTGATTATCTTTCTCAAGAGACCGTGTTTATTGATACAACAAACAAGAACGCTGCTTCCGATAATGTCCGTAGTATCTTGAAGCCATTTGTCGCAACAAGAAGATTTGTGGTCGAACAAAACGATCAAGGCACATTCATGCAGTTTGGTTTTGGATCCGAGAACGATGAAACAACCGGTTTGGCTGACCCTGCAAAGGCAACGATTCAGATGTACGGCAAGCGATATGTGACCGATCGCTCTTTTGATCCAACACAATTGATGAGAACAAATAAACTTGGTATCTCGCCTGACGGAACAAAACTAACAATCGTTTATAAAGTCAATGATGTCAATTCAACAAACGTCCCTGTAAACGCGCTGAATACTGTTGGATCTAGAATAATTGATTTTGATAATCCTGACACCCTTGTGACTGCAACAAGACTTGCCGTGGAGCAATCGCTTGAAGTAAATAATGACGAACCAATTTCTCTTGATACAAGTGGAATTTCTAACGAAGAATTAAAGGTTCGAGCCAAGAACTACTACGCAATGCAGAATCGAGCCGTAAGCAAACAAGACTATGAGTCTCTGTGCTATAATATGCCTCCAAAGTTCGGCTCAATCAAAAGAGCCAATGCGGTCAATGATCCAAGTGGAACCAACAGAAGATTGGCTCTTTATCTGATATCCGCTGACAATGACGGGAAATTAATAACAACCAACGAGGTTACAAAACAAAATTTAAAGAAATGGATCTCAAGTTATAAAATGCTTAATGATGTAATTGACATTTACGATACAAAGATCATAAACTTTGGCATTGATTTTCAAGTGACCGTCACAAGAGATGCTAATCCAAATGATGTTGTTAACAGAGTAATATCAAAGATAATTCAAGAGTATGACTTTGATTTTTATATCGGAGAACCTGTGTACATCGCTGAATTAACGAACATTATTTCGAAAGTTGACGGAGTATCTGATGTTAAAAAGATAAAGATTTACAACCTTAGTGGCGGCAACTACTCTGCAACCTCTGTTAATTTTGACGACATTAAGTCTAGAGATGCCACTTTTTACAAGGCACCAAAGAATGCAATATTTGAATTGAAATTCCCAAGACGCGATATTAAAGGAACTGCAAGATAATGGCTGTAAAGAGATACCTCGCTACGAAAGATAATACAATAACAAACTCGTTTCAATCTGATCTGTCCACAAGGGGCACTGGCTCAAATATGGGACAATCCGATATATTGGAAGCATTTTCTATTTACGCTCAAGCCACAACTTCTTCTGTTGAATTACAGAGATTTATGATCCAGTTCGATACAACCTCGATTAATACTGACCGTGATGCTGGTATTCTTCCCGCAAGTGGCTCAGTTGAGTGGAGACTAAAACTTTATAACGCTCGCCATAGCAGCACTCAGCCGTTCAATTATGATATGACAGTTCACCCAATTACAGCAGATTGGGAGGAAGGTATTGGCTTAGATATGGAAAACTATTCCGATCTGACTTATGACGTGATTGGTTCAAACTGGATCCGCTCTGCTGGCTCCACTGCTTGGGATGTTGAAGGCGGATCTTATCTGCAAACTCCAAATGCAACTGCGTCATTCCTAGTTGGCAATGAAGATATGTCAGTAATTGTTACTGATATGGTTGAAGACTGGCTTGGCTCAAGTCCTACCAGAACAAACTATGGCTTTATGGTTAAACTCGCAGAGCAGTTTGAGAGCGCCAGTCTATCTTATTATACAAAGAAATTCTTCGCTCGAGGAACCGAATTCTTTTTCCAAAAGCCTGTACTTGAGGCGCGTTGGGATTCAAGAACTAACGATGATCGCGGTGAATTTTACTTGTCTTCTGCTTTGGCTCCTGCTGATGATAACATGAATACATTATATTTTTATAACTTTGTTCGTGGAAGACTGCGTGAGATTCCAGATCTCGGGGATGACAAGAGAGTTTATGTATCTTTGTTTTCCGGATCACTTGCAAATACCGCCCCCTCTGGTTCTCCTCAAGTACTGGTTGTTGACGGAACGCATGTCACATCCAACAACAATCTCGTTATAACAGGCGGAATTGTTTCCACAGGAATTTACTCAGCGTCTGTTGCTTACACTGGCTCTGATACGATGACCAAAGTCTTTGATGTTTGGTTTACTGGCAGCGATTCTACTACTTCGGCTTATGACGCCGATACTCAATTTCACACAGGCACAATTGATATTGAAACCTTTGAGGCTTCAAATTATTCAACCACAAACCGATACGTGATTAATTTTACAAACATACAGCAAGAGTATTATCCAGAGCAGTCAGCAAGATTCAGAATGTTTGCGAGACAAAAAGGATGGTCTCCAAACATTTACACGGTCGCTCAGGCAACCGTACCAACCTTGACATTTAGAAGTGCTTCATACCAAATCACAAGAGCAACGGATGATTATGTCGTTATAGATTATGGAACAGGCAGTGTATACCACACATTGATGTCGTACGATGTATCTGGCAACTATTTTGATCTAGATATGGGTTTATTGGAACCGGGTTATGCATATAACATACAAGTATCTATCTATGATGATGCTGTTGGTACTTATATCGAACAACCATACAGTTTTAAATTCAAGGTAAATAAGTATGACTATTAAGGATTTATTTGGTAAATCAAAAGTAGCAGTTATTGAAAGTTCTGAAAGTGGCAGTGTTGATCTAGAATCGCCCACTTTCCTAGACACGGTCATAAAAGATAATTCAACTTTCGTTCCTTTTTTGGACTTTTCTGATCCAAATCTGTTTGTAAAGTTTGGTTCTGCTGAACTTTATTACGACTCTGCGATTAAAAGAATCTACCAAACATATCCTTACGACGGCTCGGACAACGAGAAACTACAGTTCCAATTGTCCTCGTCTTATCTTGAAGAGTGGCTTTATTACAATAAATATCCACGCTCCACTGGTTACGCCATCTTCAGCGCCAATGGTTGGGGCTCGCAAACTAGCGAGGCCGATGGTTATGGATATCCAGCCTCTCAAGAATATATTGACGCTGCTGGCGGCCTACATACAGCCTCCGCTGGTATGCTGACAGGCAAACTCTACGAAAACTTTGATAAATCAATCAAGTACGACGCAAACAAAAATAGAACACAAAACTTTCGCTTGATGCCAACAGATGGTAACACAATCGAGTTCTGGCTCAAAAAAGATGCGTTTGATGTTGCAAGCACAGAGAAAGAAGTTATTCTTGACCTTTGGAATACAGAAGACACATCATCTTCTGATTATGGTCGTTTGACAATTTACTTAACAGGATCGGGCGTTGGAGATTCTGGTGCAAACCCAATCAGAGTCACACTTAGAAACGGAACACAAGGATTTGACGATCAAGCAATCGCCAGTTCTGACTTTACAACCTCCTCACTAGCAGACTCAAGTTGGCATCATTATGCTATTTCTTTCGTATCTCAATCGACAAGCATAAAATCTTACTTCTATGTTGATGGTGCTTTGGAGAATGAACTTGATATCGGGTCTGCTGGTATTGATGAAATCTCTGGTAGAGTCAATGCTCGTATCGGTGCTCTAAAGACATCACCAGATGGATCGTCTGCCCTCGCCGGTGCTGGTAAATTAAGCGGCTCATTGGATGAATTTAGATTCTGGAAAGCACGCCGAACCTCTAAAGTCATCAATCGTAATTGGTTCCAGCCAATTGCTGGTGGCTCAAATACCGAGGACAACAACACTGCTCTTGGGTGTTATTACAAATTCAACGAAGGCATCACGACCAACAATTCTACAGATGCGTCAGTTCTAGATTACTCTGGTCGACTAACTAACGGTACATGGACTGGGTATTCATCTGCTTCTCGTAATACCGGCTCTTGTTTTGTCTCCGCTTCTGTGATTTCGGTCGAAGAACCAGATCCGATCATCTACAGCACTCATCCAGATGTCGTCTCTCTTTCATCCGAGATGCAGACCAGTGGATCCGATTACGACACCACAAACACAACTTATTTATTTCAAAAACTACCACAATTTATTCAAGACGAAGACATCGATAATGATGATGATGTAAAGAAACTATTCCAGATTATCTCGTCTTACTTTGATACAATCTATTCTCAGACTAAGGTCCTCCCCGAACTTACTCAAAAGAATTACTTCTCGTCCTCAATGAAGCCGCTTCCGTTTGCAAATAAGTTGCTCGAAAGCCGTGGCTTTATGACAAGAGAACTGTTTGTGGACACCGAAGTTCTCGAGTTCTACAGAGGCAACGATTTACAAAATCTCAAATATGGTGAGAATGTAAATAAAATTAAAAACCAAATCTATCACAACATCTACAATAACCTCGACTATATTCTAAAGTCAAAGGGAACCGAAAAGTCAATGAGGAACTTTCTTCGTTGCTTTGGTATTGATGATGAGTTGGTTAAACTAAATCTCTACACAGACGGAGGCACTCACTATTTCACCGATGTATTTAAGAACACCTCGGTCACAAAGAAATATCTAAACTTTAATAATCCAGATTATTTTTCCTCCACCGTTTATCAAACCTCGTCCGCCAATAACTCAAATGTTTACATCTCGGGCTCTGGTATGAAGGGCTCAACCGAGAAGCTTGAAAGATTTAATGCCTTTACATTTGAAATCGACACAATTATTCCAGAAAAGATTGATATCACAGAGCAAGGCTTCTTTGACACAACATTCTTGTCTTCCTCAATTGGTGGCTTCCACCAGCCTGCCACCGGTGCAATAGGCGACCAATATCACTGGTCGACAGAAGACAACATCGCCAACATCCAAATATACACCGTAAAGGACAAAATTAACTCCGAGAGAGCAAAGTTTTTAATAACAAATGAAGACGGAACCCTATTCCTTACCTCGAGTTTTTATACTGAAATTTATAGCAATAATAGATGGAATTTGAGCGTAAGAGTCGCTCCTAATGGCTATGGTGTATATGGCTCTGCTTTGTCAAGTTCGAATCCTGATTATACGCTGACCTTCTACGGTGTCAATCACCAATTTGGCGAGGTAAGAGAAGAATTTAAATTAACTGCTTCGTTGAATAATACCTCGGGCTCTGCGTATGTTTGCAATCCGAAGGTTGTATACGCCGGCGCTCATTACGAAAATTACACCGGCTCACTGCTCCAACAGTCCGACGTTCAGATTGGTGGTTGCCGTTATTGGTTTGACTTCCTTGAAGATGCTGACCTGAAGGCACACTCTCTCGATGTCACTAGCATTGGTGTTGACAACGCAACTCGATGCGGTACGATGTTTACATATGAGATTTCCGGAACCGTCTTGCCTCGTGCTGATATTCTTGCGCTCAACTGGGACTTTGATACGGTCACTGGCTCTGACTCAAGCGGCAACTTTGATGTCTTTGATCTGACCTCTGGTTCAACTGTGGCGACTTATGGCTGGCTTGATAATATTGTTGAACGAGATCACCCAGCAATCGGCGCAAACTTCGGAGCCTCAAAGACCTCTTTCGTCGAGAACGAATTAATATACACAGCAAAGAAAGAACTGCCTGAGATCTCTGTAAGTTCCGAGAACATTTATATTAAAGGCGATTTCCAAAAATTCTTTGTCAAAGACGACGATGTAAGCGACAACTTCTACTCGCTTGAGAAGTCAATGTATCAAGTCATCTCTGATGAGATGCTTTCAATGTTTGCATCTGCTGTTGAGTTTAACAACTTGATGGGCGAAGCGGTTGATAGATACAGACATCGTTATAAGAATCTTGACAAGATGCGTCAACTGTTCTTTGAGAAAGTTGAGTCCGACATGGACTTCGATAAATTTACAAATTATTACAAATGGATTGACTCGGCTATATCTGAGATGATGACACAGTTGTTTCCATTCTCCGCAAGACATTCAGAGGGAATCGCAGATATTGTTGAGAGCCATATTCTCGAAAGAAACAAATATCAAAACAAATTTCCGCTAACAACCCGACTTGCATCAACCGAAGGCTCGGCTCGAGGTGTTGGCGAACTTGATTATAATTGGAAGTTTGGACATGCTCCTTTAACAGGGACTCCAGCAACTGCTGTAATTACAATTACAAATCCTGTAACCATAAACGATACACTTACTTTTGGAGACGGAAAATCAGACCCTATTACATATAGTTTTCAAAATCCAGTGACAGACGCTTCGACTCAAATTTTGAGAGTAGCAACAGCACTTTTACAACGAGCGTATATACATAATAAACTTGAAGCAGACTTTGATGTTGCAGTTGATCCAACTGGTGCTGACCCTGAAATTACAATAACTAATAATGCTTTTGCTTTTCAACGAGAAAGAGGAAATTATACTTTATCGTCCTCTTTTACTGATGCGGATAATACTGTTTCTGGTTTTTCAGGTGGACATGATGATGAAAATAAAAACTGTCTTTGGAATAAAGAAAGAAAAGAAAGAACAGATATTGCAGACCGTCAAGTTATTCAGACTTCTATTTTAAATCACAATAGCGCCTCTGCTCCGCTGCTGGCAACAGACGACGGTACAATGTATTTTGGCTCAACTTATGCAATCAATCGCTTAAGCAAGCCATACAAAGAGAGCATTGCCTTTAATGATTCAGTCCACGGTGGAACCAACTACTCAAAGATCAAAGATCGTGATTTTGTCTATAGTGCCACACGCATTCATGGTCCAGTAACACAAGAATATCCTAAAGGAATTCCTCAAAACGTAATGGTTGTTGGCGTTGGTGAAGGTCAAGGCGTTGATACTTTCATTGATTGTCTAGATGTCGAGAATCCAAATGAAAAAAGAAAGTGGAGATTTTCTGCTACAATTGGTCGCTTTGCAACCGGACAAAATCCACAAGCCAGACAAGGCGAAGACTATACTCACAAAGTCAAATCTGAGGCATATTGGCCGGCAAATTTGATCTCTGGCAATGTCGAAGGGGGTTATGCCGACCTTGTGACAACAAAGTTCAAAAGTGGCTCAATTATAACTAATTTACACTCGGATACGTTTTCTCCAACAAATGAGATTGGCCTTCAATCTCCGTTCACAAATGCTTGGGTTGGAGGACACCAATCTCGTCATGTTGATTTGAATAGATCAAGTAGCATTAATCCTTTAATGAACGGTCTTAACGATCAATACTCTCGCCCCGAAGCGTGGAGACTTTTATTAAAAGAATGTCCAGATGGATCAAACTCAAGTGGCTCCTTCCAAGGATCGAACGACGGAGCAATGGGCTTTGTCGGACCGGACTACGGTGGTCCATATCCGGACAAATCTCGTAAGTACGCTTTCCGATATCGTGAGGAAAGAACAAAGCGTCCCGTAAACTTAAAAAATATCAAAACAACAACTGGCTCTGCGGTGCTAGGAAACTATACGGAGAACTATGAAGTCGTTCACACTTTTGGGATGAAAGGCAATAGCCCTGTTCTAGAACAAGCGACCGGATCTTTATTGCCCGATTATCATAGCACTCAATTACCTGCTTCAACTCATTATCAAACATTGATTGGTGTGTCTCCGTTTTTATCTGGAAATGTCTTCGGACAGCCAGATCCACTACAAAAGACAGGCAACAACAGACAATCAAATGCATCGTCACAAACGATACAAGAAGGTGTTGAAGGGCAATTGGCTACTGTCGGACTGGCATTCAAGATGCCTCCACATGATGTTGTCGGAACCGGCAGTACTTTGACAGTACCAACAACTGGTTCTGGAATCACCATCGGCATCGACGCAGATGGTTCCGATTTAAGAGTAAATACAGATGGCAGTGATACTAACTTTCGTATCAATTTGGCCGCTGCTCTAACAGATGCCACTTTATATGATAATACAAAAACTACAACAGAAGGTGGTGATACTGATACTTGTTTTCAAATAAATTCGCCCGGCAGTGCGGCTTTAAGAATGCCGAATCTCATAGTCAACGGCGCTTATCCTCTAATCAAAGAATCAAACGATGATGATTTCTATTGGGCAGGATGGATTTATTATCCATCTGGCAGCACAGGAGTTTTTAGAAGAATTTTTGGTATTTATGACGATGGCAATTCATTGTTAAAATGTGGTGTCATGGTTTCTTCAAATGGTCATGATTTGTATCTTAGTTTAAGAGATGAATCTTCAATGCGTCATTGGTTATATAACAACGGCGGCGCAAACTTTGATGATACTCATGCAAATCAGTGGACCCATATCGCCGTCTCATTTAACAGTTCGTCAGTACTACAACAAGATTCGGTTACTTTATATATTAACGGAGTCAGCGCTTCAATAGATACTTTCCCTACTTTAGGTGGTGCACAATATTCTGCTTCTCATGATAGTACGTTTGGAATTATGCAAGATGGAGATGGGACCAATACAAGTCAACGTCAACAATGGTCTGGCTCTGCGACAAATTGGGTATTTGGAACTGGTTCATTACTATCTACAGATGTTTTGAAACTGTACAACCATGGGTACGTCTGGGATACAGAATATAGTGCGTCAGAAATAGCAGCACATTGGAAATTCGGAGGTACGTCTTCTTTTGGAACAGATGAAATTGTACAACCGGGCGCTAAGTTTTTTAATCACTTAAGTAGCGACTATTTTATAACAGCGTCAAATCCAGTTGTTGCCGCATTTGATACTACATTGTCATTTCAAACAGCCGGAACTAATGGTGGATCGCTTTATACACCTACAATAGCAACATTTGGTTTGACAGCATCATTACAGAATTCAAATTATAACGGCGCGATTACATCAACCGGAGATACAATTTACCTTAATGGAACTGCGCACTCGGATCCATTCTTTAGTTTGGGCACATTGTCCGGTGGTGTTACACCAATTGCAGAAGTTGCCAGAAGAGGGCTTGTCAATGTAATCCCTTCACAGCGAGATGATTTAACATCATCGAACTCAATTATTAGAACTCGCTTTTCTGCCCCCGGTGGTCCCGAGATTAATACGAGAGGATACTTGGATATTGGTTCTCAAGAGTTCTCTGTTTACAACGCAATGCCTTTCCGCAATCTATCAGTCCTTGGATCTGGTTCTGGCGAGGACACAACAATAAGAGTTGACAGCCAAGCATCTAGACGAGAAGGTTTGAGAACACTTTACACAAGACATTGCGGAAGATACGGAATCGACTCACAATTTGGAGCGATCCAAGAAGATTCTTATGTTGTGGTTGATGCATCTTATCATAAAATTAATCGTAATACAAGGGTAGTTGTCGAGACCGGTTCACTAATTATTACTGAAAGTGTTGACAATTTTCATGTTTCAAGACCAATTCCATCGCAAGATTATGGATACGCATGGGTGACTGCGTCTTTATCAGAAGAATTGTCTCCGAGAACAACAGGAAATCAAGTGGTATTTGGTTATTGGCCAAAAGACGGTATATCAAAAGCAGACCCAAATCTTCAATGGCGAGACAATGGATTTGACTCTGCGGTCAACTTCCCAACCGCTTCCGCTGGAGATGCAACAAGCGGAGAAGGTCTTGTAGGAGTATATTCATAATGGCACAATTTGTTGATTTTGTTGGATTAAATACGTTTATATATGAGGCGAATGGATATACTTATGAAATAGGTGATTTAGCCACAGAAGAATATTCTGCTAATGAATTTATTTCAAAAGCAGGCCTTGTAGGTACAAAAATAGCCCTTTTGTATCCAAACACCATTGGTAGTTTTGGTTTTGCGGGAAGTGCCCTAGAATATGCAGACCTCGAAAATATGGATCCAAGACAAACTAATAGGTTTGCTTATGAATATCGTGACATCAGAAATTTAATTAATTCAAATTTTCCTCTGCATTTGTCTGCCTCAATATATGGTCTTCCATCATCTGCGTCTTATTTTCCTGCTTTAATGTTAAAAAGGAACGGCCCATACGGACATCCGATGTTCAAACAGATTCGAGTTCATCAGAATCCGCTTACTCGGAGACAAATAAAAGAGAACATTTTTACAATTGTAGAGACACCGTCGCAAGAAGCCATAAGAACATTTGGCAACAATAAGATCGAAACAATTCGCTCAAGATATGGGAATATTGTCGGCTTTAGAGAAGCAATGGTGACATCTCGATATCAGCCGCTCGATTGGCTATTGGGCTTCTCATCAGATGACGAAAGAATCGTAAATGCAGAGAACCCATCACAAGAGAACATTGAACGCTTGATTCTTCGCAATTCTTATGGAAATGACATTAACTTTTTTGCAAACGCTGAATTAGACAACCGTCTGGGACTTGAGATTGAAGAAGATGAAGATTATGAAAGAATCTCAAACTTTTACCTAAATGGCGGACTTGATGCTGATGACAGTCCGGCTTCAACATTTGAGTTTCTTAAATATCGCGAAACGGTTTTCCCAAGAGAGACAAACGCTTTCAGAGCCATCTCGAGAAAAAGAACAAACTATCTTAATAACTTCTGGAGAGATGATCGACAAGACAGATCAATTATTACAACAGACACATTCGGCAGTAAATATGTAACCAGCACAACTGGATCCGGATATAGAAGACCATCAATTTGGCCTCTTGATGCAGACGTAAACTTTGAGAGCAGAGACATTGAGAATATCAGCGAAGAATTTGTTGGGTTCAACGCAAATTCTGGTCTGGGTCAATTGTCCGGCGGGGCTGGTATTTTACAAAATCAATATTGCCAAATAACAACAGAACCAGTCGAAGATCTCGGGTCAGGCGACGTGCAACCAGAATTTGATAATAATTTCCGTGCAGGTCCCTTATATTCTAGAAGACATACTTTAACTTTTAATGAAAATCAAAATAACATACCTAGTTCTGCGATAATTGCCTTTAGTTCATCTATGACAGGCTCTGTTGTTTCACCAGATGGTATTTTTATTCCGGAAACTGCGTCAGCAGGTGGGCGCATAGGTAGTTCTCATAGGGCCGGCGTCGGTGTCAAAGGTCAGGGCCAAGCACTGTGGGAAGCGGGAACTCAAGCCGGAAAGAATCCTTTTTATTCCTCATATGATTATTGGTGGGAACAATTAAGATTAAAAGCAAAAGATTATTCCGTTGTTCCAGAATTTAGAATATCAGAATTTATTGAGACAATTGAAAAATCCGGATCTCAAACATTTATTGACAATATGTTTGAAGTCACTGGTGGATCTTCCGGAGAAATAGATTTATATAGACCATATGATCAATTCTTTGGAAATGATTCTTCCGAGACAAAGTTTTACGAAACTTATTCAACTTCTGATTTCATGAAGCATTTTGCAAAGATTAAAAAAGATCATGACGAATTTGTTGAACCATCAAAGATCACTCTAACATGTAAAGCATTTAAAAAATTTCTTGCATATGATTCTTTTTATCCTGCGAATCGAACGGTTGATCTCGCAACACAGTTTTCAAGATCTTACGCTGATAATATTGAGTTTTCAAGTTCATTCGGAGATACAACAGGCGGTAATAATAAGAGACAGGTTGGATTGCAAGCGATTTTAAAACCTATGATGGCACCGGGTATTTTATATAATTCAATCAGATCTGGGCTTGCTTGTGACTATCCAATTCACGATAATACATTGACTGGCGAAGTCTTTATAACAGGCGCAGCATCTCAGCCTCTAATTGCATATTCAAATGATAAAGAGTTTACTACCAGATTACCTTTTGAGACAATTTATAATCCTGAAAAATTCTTGTTTAATAAGAATATTGCATGCGATGAGCCAGATCCAAATGCAAATACAGATGTCAGGGCTTCTTTGCAAGGAGGATCAGATAATCTGTACAAAAAAATGATAAATAATTTTCTCGCTGAAACAACTAACTTTTTCTTAGAAGACTCACAATTATCATTTATCGTTTCAAAAAAGCAATCTGATCCATCATTTGGAGTAATGGAAGCCGGAAAAACTTACGCAATGAGGATCAAAATAGGGAAAACATATTCTATTTCTAGGAAGCCATTTGAAAACGAAAACGGTCCTTATTTACCTCCCAACCAATATATCGAAGGCGATGATTATGCTAGAGAGAATATAACTATGTATTCTAGGCCGAGCGCATTCGGCCCACCAAGTCCAGCATATGGTGACCGTCATGGAGCCGAAGCGTTAGGCGCTGGATGTAGTCTTATGGGATCTTATATAGGCTATAATTTTCCATATACACCTCCTTATTACTACGGAGAAGCGTATTGTGATGTACTATTTCATGCCGAAAATACACAAAAGTACACTTTAACAGAAATTCTTCAAGGCTCAGAATACTACATCATCAGAGTAGATCCAGAATCTTATGCAAGTTCTTCGTTAAATATACGAGGTTTTAATAATGCTGCTTTTGGACCAGCACTAGGATTGCAAGGAACAGGCTCAACAACAAACAACCCCGATTACACCTCTACGTTCGGCTTATATCCGGATAGATTTAGAAGTACATATGATGACGGAATTAATAAAACAACATTTAATCGAACTTTGAATGTGGTAAATCGATATGCAATGCAACTAATTTCTTCAATTAATGTAAATGGTAAAGCCGTTTTGTCTGAAGGCGGCGGACTTTCGTTTACCTCTTTGGCAGATGGTGATCCAAATGAAAGATGGATTATTCAACCAAAATGGGAAACACCAATATTAAACTTTAATGATGTTTTAATAACAACAAATGCAAATTATGACGCTCAAGCCCCGCGTGGAATGTGGCATCAATACGGAAGAATACCAGAAGAAAACGAATCAATTTTCATGCAAGTGACAGATATTCCAACTAGTTGGAATGAGAATTTCATTGGAAACTCTGATGTTGCAGCAACTGGTTCACTTGTAGATGTGTGCGGCTTTGACACATCTCAAGTCAAACTTGGCAAGATTGAAAGTAAAAAGATCATTAAAGAAGCCGTTGTTGCTGTACCTTATATTCAAAAAGCAAACAGAAAAGAATTTTATTCTATCGGAGAAGATCAAGTTTTCAATGCAAAGAAATTTGTCGAGGTAACAAAAAAAGAACAGATTGGTGCCCCTAGAGAAGGCGATCAGTTGCCAGAATTCTATCAGTCGAAAACAACAAGTGTCATCATTGATATGGTAAGAAAGATGGATGAGTTTGTTTTTCCTCCAACGATGGATTTCGTCCACTTCCCAGAAAAAGTTAAGCCATTTGCAATGTATATCTTTGAATTTTCTCATGAACTAAACCAACAAGACCTCGCAGACATATGGCAGAATCTTCCTCCAAGATTAGGTGAAAACTTTGAAGAAGCAGAAGCAACCATTTCACACCCGCTATTCTCGGATCACTTTCTTTCCTCGGTGCAAAGAGAGGAAGGGCAGCAAACACCAACTGGTGGAACAATCGATACAGAGATTCGCTGGATGATTTTCAAGGTTAAACAAAGAGCAGAGACTGACTATTCTTCAAAAGTTGTATCTGGTGTAAGTAACAAGACGTTAAGAAAAAGAGTATTGTTCCCTAAGTCTCCACAAGAGCGTAAAGAAAACATTGATTCGCTATTGTCTTACAATTGGCCTTATGATTATTTCTCTCTTGTTGAGTTAGTTAAGTTAGACGCTGAATTTACATTCAGTAACATCGAACCAGACAATCCAGACTCTGTAAAAAGAAAAGGTGATCCAAGTAAAGATAAAGCAAAAAAAACAATTCAATCTAGGCTAAAACAACCAACCCCACCAGAGCCAGAGCCTCCAGAAATACAAGAACTACCAACACTCGCTAACATACCCCAAGCACTAACATAAAGAGCAAGATAAGACATGACATTTTTTGATAAAAAAGAAGAAGTAATTTCAATCGAGTTGACTCCATATGGCCGTCACTTGCTTTCGCTTGGAAAATTAAGACCTTCATACTATGCTTTTTTTGATGACGATGTAATTTATAATGTCGAAGCCGCCGGCTTAACGGAGACCAGCGCCGACATTAAAACAAGAATCCTTGAAGAAACACCGTACATGAAGCCGACTTGCCTTTTCAGAAATGTAAATGACACAGCCGGACGAACAGAAAACTACTTATCGACCGAGGAGATTAGATATCCCTCTGCCGACAATAAGATATACTTTCTTCAAAACCCTCTTGGGACTTGTGACCATACTGCAACAGAGTCACCCGCTCTTAAAGCAACATTTATTCTTAATTCTAGTTCAGCCGGAAGCAAGTTCCAAATTAATTCAACATTCCCAGATCAACAAATACCGCAGGTCGATATCGATTATGACTACACTGTCGAGGTGAAGAACACAAATAAAGAAGCCAATCGCGATTTTGTAACCAATGCACCTCCTGAATTTCGTTCAAAGATATTCGATGATGGAACATATTACGACATCCAAGATGACAATATGATCTTACAATTGCTGGAGGAAAATGGCTTTGCTTTGACTGATTCATTTGAGATCGAGGTATTCAAATTAGATGATACCGACTCTGAAAAGATGCAGCAATTAAAGTTTTCTCCGAGAGTCAGCAAGATTAAGGATGATTACATTTTGGACGAGGTGTTAGAAGATCCTTCTCTTACTATTAATGAAGATTATGTTGAATATTATTTCAATATTTTTGTTGACAACGAGATTTCAATTAACGATTTATGTAAAGGAATCAAGAATCTTCAATCGCAAAATATCTTTATCGACCTCGAAGTCAACTGCCCGGACGTGCTAGAAACTGGTGACGTAAATATTTATAGAACAAGAATAACTAAAGACGATCTGGAGATTTGTGATGATTGATAGAATTGTAGGAAACGGCAACTTGCCAAATGTCTATATATCTCAGATTGAGGTAAAAGATTCTAATCGCATCGCTGGTCTTGAGAAGATGATAAAAATATCTTTGACCTTGGTCGTTAAAGATAAGAAGATCAATGGAAACTTTCAATGGTCGCAGAACGGCTTCATGACCGACTTCCTTTTGATTAACCTCCTTCAATCAACAAATCAGAACTTCTCAAATCAAATAACAAACGGCGACTTTACAATTCTCAAGTCAGATTATAAAAACTCGACCTTCTTCAACGAAACGCAAGTAAAAAGAATGTCAAAGAAATTAAAACAATACACTGACTCTAAAACACAATTCTTGGGCTTGGACTCAAACGGAAATGAAATTTATGATTTTTATTATGATTTTGAAATTGATATTAAACAAAGCGCAGCGACAAACTTAACTTACTTTGCCAACATCAGCATTGATTCTGCTGATCTTGCAGTTCAGTACAGCGCTGATTTCTCTTCAAACATAATGTCCCTATATCAAGGCCCAGTGACATCCGAGATTGTATTTGCCGGAGGTCAACTTCAAACATCAACAAATAAATTTGTTTATTCCGATGGCATGCAATATGGTGGAGCGGTTCACGAACATGAAGGCCAATACATGGAAGGCCCCTTCCACACAAACAGAAGACATAGAAATCTCACCGTATCGCAGATTCCAAACTTAAAGATTAAAGACCTTAGAGGTGTGAATCAACAACCAAAACTGTTGAACGCTCAAAAACAAATTAACAACTTCTTTGGGGATCCGTATACAACAAACGACGAAGACGGAAGAATAAAGAAAATGTTTTTTGTTGATTTCAACTCAATATTTCGACAAAAGACCAAATATGGTGAAATGCTACACCAGATAGACCAAAATGTCTATGACGAGGCACTGTCTAACTTTAAAATCAAGAAACTTTCTATATATCGCGATCAAGTGATTGTGACGGAGAATAATTCAAACTACGCTAAAAAGAAAGAAATCATCACGCCGGTACAAGGTTCAAGAAAGATTCTAAATATCACGAAGGATATAACAGCATACAATTTGTCTTCCTCGTACAACATCATGTCCTCGATTGAAGAGGTCAACATGGGCTCATCAAAAGTTAGATACTTTAACGTTGTTGATGAAGATGCAAAAGACAGATATTCTGGAAACTACGCTTACACAATGGAACTAAAGATTATTGACAGTTCGATTGATTATTTAAAATCTAAATTTACAAAATATAAAGCAGACATCAAAGCGTTGGAGAGTTATTATCTGAGAGCAAACAAGAGAAAGTATTATAACTCTTTCAAGAAACAATTTACAAATCAGTTTATAAGTGATGAAAACTCTCT
>Ga0181585_10000134_pt1 | contig 52078 bp, 49 predicted proteins | sample 071ome_29_FD_132469 | JGI IMG/M metagenome (GOLD analysis project Ga0181585, IMG submission 132469) | Coastal salt marsh microbial communities from the Groves Creek Marsh, Skidaway Island, Georgia - 071407BT metaG (megahit assembly) | ecosystem: Environmental > Aquatic > Marine > Intertidal...
GAACTCAAAGTAGAAGCACCAGTAACATCCAAAGTAGATGCCATAGTAGCAGCCTTAGAAACATTCAAAGTGGATTTCATAGTGGCAGCATTAGTTACTGTCAAAGTGGAACTCAAGGTAGAAGCACCGGTAACATCCAAAGTAGATGCCATAGTAGCAGCCTTGGATACATTCAATGTTGATTTCATAGTGGCAGCATTAGTTACTGTCAAAGTGGAACTCAAAGTAGAAGCACCGGTAACATCCAAAGTAGATGCCATAGTAGCAGCCTTGGATACATTCAATGTTGATTTCATAGTAGCAGCATTGGTTACTTCCAAAGTGGAACTCAAAGTAGTTGCTTTAGATACAGTTAATGTAGAATCTAACATAGTTGCCTTTCTAACGTATAATTCACTATTTAATGAAACGTCACCAGATGCTAATAGTTCCCCGTTCAATGATAAATCTTCTTTGACTAGTAACATGTATTCATTAACAACACTGTTTGTATGAATAACTTCATCCTGCTTTGTTTGAAAAACAGTTAAATTACCTTTTACTACTAAATCACCACTAATATCAAGATCTCCATTCATAGATACGTCACCGACTAATTTAGTTTTGCCGTGAACGTTTAAATCTTGTGACATTGATACATCTGAATTAAAAGAACTTTCATCAGAAAAAGTAGCAGCTTTAAAATTAACATTACCGCAAATATCGACATCATTTATAAAACGTGCGTTTCCGGAAACATCTAAATAATATGAGGAACTTTCAATACCGACATGTAATTTATCCGCAACATAAACATTAGAGTTTAAACTTGCATCATTATTAATTAATAATTTACCGTTTCTAGTTATCAAGTCTCCTCCGCTTATATCGATGAAACCTTTAACATATGCCTGTTTAAATAAATTTGAGGTACTGGATAGGTCTAACCAGTTTGGCATTGTATAATAAATCTTCCGAAAAGAATTATCTTAAAAAACTGTATTTATAATTTCAAATAAATTCTAAATACTATACCTTCGCTTAAAATTGTTTCATTAATGAACTTGAAATAATATAATTTTGATTTTGGACGTATTCACATGAAGCAGCTTGATTATCACTTGTATCATTGGTTACAGTTGGAACAGATACCTTACCATTAAAGGAGGCATCGCCGTCAAATAAGACTTCTCCAGATACTGATAAAGTTCCCAAAAGAGATAAATTTTGTTCTATTTTCGGTGTGGGATTTTCTTTAAACAAAGCAAAACTATCATTTTCATCAAATATAACATTTTCTGTTACGAATATACCATATGGTGTAATTTGAATTTTATCATCATCTTCTTTTACAAGAACAAAATCATCATCATCAAATGTAATTTCATCAGATGTATATACACTAACAACAATATTACCATCTACATTGACTGTTCCTACACCTTCAATGGCCGTGGGAGGAATACTTGCAATAGGATATTGTGCGTAGAAATTACCACATACATCAACATCTGAATTAAAACTAACATCATTATTAAATTCTGATTTTCCACCTACTGTTAATGTAGATGATAAAGTGGTTGTGTTAGATACATTTAATGTGCTTTTCAATGTAGTTGCTTTTGAAACAGTTAATATAGATGATAAAGTGGTTGCGTTAGATACATTTAATGTGCTTTTCAATGTAGTTGCTTTTGAAACAGTTAATATAGATGATAATGTAGTAGCCTTTGAAACATTCAAGGTGCTTTTCAAAGTAGTAGCGGATGAAACTGATAACGAGCTTTTTAAATTGACCTCTCCCGAAATATCTACTAAACCGTGAAAAGTAATTTTATTATTATCATCGTCCATACTAATCATAGTGGAGTCATCAACAGTGCTAGTTGTTATGTATTGTGTTCTACTAATTAAATCTTCTAATCTATCCTGAACGTTTTCAGAAACATCAACCAAATATCTTAACTTGGCATTACTAATATCATAATATACACCTTGGTCTTTTAATCTAATTTCTTGAGAATTAATACTAAATTCAGGCGAAGAACCCTCATTATATAGATTCAAATTATTATTATTACGTATAGAAACAACACCACTTACATCTATAAAATTCTGAAAATATGATTGTTTTAATTTATTTGAATTTAACGAAGAATCTAACCATTCACTCATTTATTTCTTATTTATATAATTACTATATTATTTCCACTTATTCAACACGTATTCTATATACTAAATTTTATTAGAATTGTAATATTTGACCGTTGACATTCATACCTCCATTTACATCTAATACTTTATTATTATAAACATCAAATAGTGCTGGATATAATCCATAATATATAGTGCTTGAACCACTGTCATAACTATTATCATCAATTTCACCGGATACTTCTTTTGTTACATTTGTAAAAACAAATGAACCATCTTTGGATATGCATACATTGTTTATACTAGGTTGTCTTAAAACATCTTCGTTTCCAAAAGAATAAAATGCGATTTCTTCTGGTATACTTTTCCAGTTATTCAAGTCTTGAGTATATATGATAAATCCATTTGTATCATTATTATAAGTTCCTATAGCTAAACCTTTTCCATCTGGTAACATATGTAAACGTTTTATATCGAATTCTGTAATAATGTTACCATTAATTATTATTTGAACTATAGGCGTCCAACTATAACCACCATCTATTGTATAATTGATTATATTTTTACCAGCAGCAACAGCCATATTCGTATTAAATGCGGAAACGGTATTATATGTTTTTTCAGGTGCTAGAACAGATAAATAATTTTTAAAAAAAGGATTTTGGTTGGTTGTGTCTACAACCTGAATACCATTTCCAACAAAGTATGCTGTATTTCCGTAGCCATCTGATGCTTTTGTATCCGACACTTGATACACTTCATTATCAATACTATTCAATGACGATAAACTATGGAAATTAGAATCAACAGTTGCATAATAAATTTTGTCTGTGTAAGGTGGATTCGTTGATTTTCCACTAATTAGCATAACCGGGTCACTATTTTGGAAATTTTTTACAAATATTGAACTACTTTGTAAATCATTTATAAGTTGATTACTTAAATCCATAGCTCCCGTAGAAAAGTTATATCGATGAATACGAAAATTATCAGTTATTGTGTATGCTTTGTCATCTACAGCAAAAATATGTATATTGTTGTCTCTATTGGCATCATTATTTTCTATAGTGACTTTCGTCCACGTTCTACCAGAGTCAATTGAAGCATATCCAAAGGTTTCTGGAATTACGTTCTCAGTCAATAGTTCTTCACGTCTGCCAGCGGTGAATACATAATTTAAATTATTTTTTGAAGAACGAATATCCGTCAATTTAGATGTATGGTTTATTACTGGGTGAAGTTCTCCATTTCCTATTCTGGTAGGTCCATTAATATCCATAATATAATTATTTAATCTGGGTGCGTAGGTATTGATACCAGTAGTAGTGCGATATACTATGTTATTGTTAGAAACATAACTTTGAGATGGTATAAATGATAAATCAGTTGTAGAAAGACCAATCATACCCATAGATCGAGAACTATCTTTAACATAGGCTCCACCTCCTATAGAAAGACCTTTTACATCAGGAGTTAATAAATGGGAAAATGTTGTGCTGGAATTATCTATGGCAACACTTACTGAAGATGTTCCTGAATTTAAAGATGGGTCGTTATAATATTTATAAATGAAAGGTTCTCCATTGCTATTATCATAAATGGTAAAGGGTTCATTTTTAATTTTATTTGTTGTATCTCTTTCAGAAATGGCAACAGAAGAACGAAACTTAGTAGTATCAAAAGAGGTTATTGTAATATCACCTTCATTCGCACTAATATCAATATCGCCACTTAGTGTAGTAATGAATGTTGCATTGCTTGATTTCAATATAATATCTCCACTTAATCCAGTTAAATATATAGATTCGGAATTCATTGATATATCACCACTCACTGTAGTAATAAGTGTGGCATATTTACTGGTAATATTTGTTTCATTTTGTGAGGTAATATAATTAATACTATTATCTAGTATAAGTGTATCGTTCGACATATCAGCAGTAATTTTTACACGCGGAATAGATTCAGAATTGCTAACATCTCTATAAAAAAATCCAATATTAGCTATATCATTACTAGTATCGACAATAATACCAGACTCATTTTGATTTTGTGTTAAAATATTTCGAATGTATGGTAAATTATTTCTAACAGCAAAACTATCAACAACGGTAGAACTAATGTCAAAATAACTTTTTGGTGCGTTAGTTCCCAAACCAATATATTGGTTATTTACATCAGCGGAAATATATGCTCTATAACCATCGTTCTCTTCATAGTTTAATGAAATATCCTTGTTTGTGCCAAAAACATAAGTAGGTGTGTGAATATTTTTATGAACTACCAATTCGCCACTAACATCGACATTATTACTCACATCCAAGTTTCTATGAACTTTAATATCTTTTTTGGCAATAATAGTATCATCAAAAATATGTGTAGTAACCTTTACTTGTCTCAATATAATATCATCTGCTACTAATGTGCCTACGCCAAGATTACTTAATTTATCATTTTTACGAATACCACCATATTGTTTCCAGGACATATTAACAGTCTTATACAATTAATATGTATTTTTTTTATGTATGTGTGACTAAATGAAAACTATTTATTTATTTTTGATATAGCAAAAGATTTAATGTTCTCTCTCTTTTCATAAAGAATGTCTGTTATTCTTTGATAAAAATTTCTGAATTCAGTTCTCCTCTTTTTCATATCATCAACGGAAAACCAGTTAATTTCTATCTTTTCAAATAATTTTGTTTTGTTTAAGGCATCATGGTCCATATTATTCCATAAAAAAAGATGATTTTGATTGAAATATTTTGGTAAGTTCTCATCGTATTCAATAAAAAACATATGAATATTGTAATTATTGTAATGTAATTTATATGTGCCACCGTTTTTTCTGATTAGTCTTTTTAATTCGGATTTATTTCCTAAAAACCCAGTCAATTCTTCACTACCTTCACGTATGGCACCTTCAAATATGGTTTCATTTTTTTCTACCCTTCCACCGAAATCAGACCAACCTTTCGCACTTTTTTCGCTTGGATTTTCTTTACCAAATAAAAAATATAATTGATTTTTGTATATAGTGATGGGTAATATGCTACCTGCTACCATTATATAGAGAAAGTATATTATAATTTAATTATTTTTACATCTTTTTTTGTTTCGTATGTTTCTTCTTTTAATTCATTGTTTTCCAGACTGTTATTATCGTATGTTTCTGTTGATATAGGGATAATATTATTGGGAATTTTATTATAAAACTCAATCACTTTGGGATTAGCACCTATTTTTTTATTATTAAAAGCCGATAAATAGAGTCCATCCAGAGAACGAATACGTGATAATGCTACATATGTTTGACCGTATTCAAATATACTTTGTCCTATATCCATTTCAGCCATATTTAATGTAGCCCCTTGTATTTTATGAATAGTTAAAGCCCATGCTAAACTTAATGGATATTGTCCTACTGCTAGTGTGGGGTATTCTTCTGATTGCCAGAAATGTTGCTGTATAACTTTCTCAACACCATTTGAAAATCTGACAACTGGTAAAACAGTTCCGTTATCAAACTCTTTTATATCAGTAATAATACCTTGAGAACCATTACATATAGAATTATCAATATCTAGATTTACAGTACACATCACAGCAGCGCCTTTTTTTAAACGTAGAATTTGTGCGGAAGGTATGCTATTACTAAGCAAATCCAATTCATATTTAATTTCATTTTCACTTAATGATTTACATTTTTGTAATGTTTCCATAGATAGTGGTTTATTTGTATCAATATTTGTATTACAATCCAGTTTCCTTACTGACTCCAATACATATTCCTTTTCATTTAAACGTTTAAACATAACAGAATTTACATAGTCTGTTTTTGATCTGATTGGAAATAGTTTAGTTGGTATGCAGCCATTCATAGTGGCTGGGTCATAAGAACGATTTAAATACGTTTCTAACACTTTCTGCTTGTCTTCGTCCAAATAACCTCTACGTATTTGATGTAAAATATCAATATATAAAGGGTCCTTCTGACGAAACATAGTTTTTAATTCAATATGATTTTCTAATTTAAATACCTTATTCCAAATAGGTGATTCAAAACAAAACTTATTAGTATCATCTTCTCCTGAATTACCAACGGGAGGTAATTGAAAGAAATCACCTGTAAATACTACCTGCATTCCACCAAATGGACGCGAATCTTTCTTTACAATACGTGCTATTTTTTCAATTACTTCGAAGATTTTTTTAGATAACATACTTACTTCATCTAATATTAGACCTTTTGCTTTTCTCCACCTATTTACAGTATGTCTATTTCGAATAACATTCGTAATAATAGATTCAGGTTCGCCTTTTGCTAATTTTATTCCACTCCACGAGTGTAATGTTCTGGCATTACATTCTAATAATACAGCGGCACAACCAGTCATCGCACACACCGGAATATCCTTTTTAATACTATTTGAAAATTCAATAAGATGTTTTATTAGATGTGTTTTTCCAGTTCCTCCTGGTCCTGTTATAAATAAATTTTCACCTTTCACAAATTTTCTATATGCGTATTTTTGTTGTTCGGACAGTTCTGTGATGTTTAAATGATCGTTTTTGGATGTGTTAATTTTTTTGATTTCGATAGTCTCGTTACTTTCACAAGCAAATTTTTCCAGACTTTTTGAAAACTCGCTCATTATAATAAATGTTATTTTATTGAATTCAAATATTATGTATACTTTAATTCAATTTTGTTAATCGTGTTCTATTTCTAAACACAATGAAAAATCATAACCATTTAATGGTAATGGAGTTCCAATATCACTGACTATTTGTAAATTAACCTTTTGTAAGTCTATTTTACCAGAATAGCTTCGAATATCGCTCAGTAACAATCCATTCTGTTTATTGGCAGGTAAGTACTGCCCGAAACCATAGTTGGCACGGTCCAACGAAATTCTAGCTATTATGTTTTTGTTAATTAATGATGATGAAGTAGGAGACATAAATGAATTTTGATTACCCTTATTAAATTCTTCCAATGTTAAATATACATATCTGGAAGTAGCATTTAAATCCACTAAAAATTCACCATATGTTAATTGTTGTCCGTAAGGACCTAATCCATCTGTTGGGTCATTATCTCCTTCTGCAGGTTGATAATTAAATGTAATTGTATAATTTAAATTTCTATATCCTAACATCCAACCCAGTTTCGATTTAAAATTATATTTATCAAAATTACCCTTATCGTTAATTGTAAAATCAATTATTACTTGACTTCCAAGTGAATAAAAATAACCTTGGACGCCTTGACTTCCTTTTAAATGATAATCAAAACGTAAATCGTTTGTATTTTTTAAAGCATTATTACCACTGACATATACAAAATTTCCGTTTGTTAGTTGCACTTGATAATTACCATACGCATCTTTTACATAATTTCCATTGGCATCCTTTATATACATATCACTAGTGCCAAAATTATTAGTATTTTGAGATGTCAAACTCAATACAGTAACACCGTCAGTATCATATACAATATCTCCATTAGTGTCAACAACTACATTACCATTACTATTTGTAGGAATTCTTTTAATTTCATCAATTTGAGAATTAATTGTTGTTTTTAATTCATCAATTGTATAGTATCCATCAGGTATTACAATAGTGTCTACAAACTTACCATCTACAATGGAACCAGTAGATAGTTGTGTTAAATATGGTATTGTTGGGTCAACATCATTATTAGTAATTTGGAAACTATTATTACCTAATGCAGATGATATATTATAAAATGACATAGGCAACTCAAGATTTGTAACTGTAAGTGATTTAACGTCATTAATACGTTCGGGTAATGTAATATTATAATTAGCTACTGAAAAATCATTATATTCATCGCTAAACTTAGTATCTACATTTACATATTTAGTTTTTGTAGGTTTATGAACGTTTGACATAACCATATGACTACCATATTGTTTTACTTTTGGTTCTAAAAATAATTCACTTTTATCAAAATATTGACTCATTTATGTTATATATAATATACTATGTGATAAATTATATATAATTCATACGTTTATTGGTAAAGGTAATTAAAAATTATATGTTCTTGCTATTTTTTTATGTTCGGTGCTAACTTTTACTTCTTTATTTCCCATACCTTCATACAAATTCATGTATTTAAGTGCTTCAGTTACAACGAATAAACCTAGTAACAAAATGAGAATAGTCCATATTTTATTGTTTGTCAAGATATTTTTCAACATTATATACAAATAAACGATAAATTATTTATATACGATAACTTAAATAGTTTTCTAAATGTTTGTAAAATTGAAAATATGCTGTAAACCTAGAAATTCACAACAAATACTATTAATGCCATCTTATAATTGTGATTACTGCAAACGTAACTATAAAGAAAAATTTAATTATGATAGACACATAACTTGTTGTGAATTTTTATTTAAAACGAGACGACAGCAAGATAATGAACATGAACTATCAGGACCTACACCTAATTTACAAGAAATGTATCAATTAATACAGCATATGTCTTTACGTATTGACAAATTAGAAAAGGAAAACCAGAAATTAAAGCAAGTTACACGCAGAAAATACAATGTTTTGGAACAATTAAATAATCCAGAGAATATTAACAATATGACGATTACTTTTTCAGATTGGATTAAAACATATATATTGCCTGAAGTTCATAACAGTTTGGAAAACGTGTATACAAATGATTTATTAGAAGGATTGAAAGATGTATTGTTACGTGCTATTCAGAAGTTTGATATAAATTCAATTCCAATACGAACATTTGATAATTCCACATCATTTTACATATTCAATTTACAAAATGATAGTAATAAAAAATGGATAAAAATAGCCATAAATGATTTGGATAAGTATTTGCGTCGTATTTCGAACCAATTCTTATATGATTTTAAAGAACATTGGTATGAGCCACATAGTGAATTAATAAAAACAAGTGAAAAGTATAATGAAATGTATTTGGAATACCACGGGAAAATTTTAGGTGGGAAAATAACCGAAGATACACTTTTTCAAAAATTAAGAAAACACATATTTACAAATGTGAAACAATCACCAAAAGCAATAGTTGAATACGTAGCATAGAAAATTGAAATAGCTAATTGTATATATTTTTTTATAATTATATAACTATAATGAGCGAAATGCAAGAATACCCTACACCTACCTATTTGGCTGAACGTAATCCACATATTCGTGATAAGGATATATCCTTTGAAGAAGGTCCGCATATTTATACAGTTCTGGGTGATCGTGGAGGATATACATCAGTAACTACTTGGAATCATCATCATTTCGCTCAATTTGATGCTGATAAAATAATCAGTAATATTTTAAATAGTAAAAAATGGGATACAGATCCATCTTATAAATATTATAAAATGACACGTGAAGACATTAATAAAATGTGGGATGATAACAGAGATCAAGCAGCAAAAGCAGGAACAAAGATGCATTATGATATTGAATGCTATTATAATAACCAAGAAGTAACAAATAACAGTGTAGAATTTGAATATTTTCGTAAGTTTACAGAAGATTTCAAGGATTTGAAACCATATAGAACAGAATGGATGGTATATTACGAAGATTTGAAGTTATCTGGGTCAATTGATATGATTTTTGAGAACCCAGATGGAACATTACAAATATATGATTGGAAAAGATGTAAAGAAATTCAGCACGAAAATAATTTTGGTAAGTTTTCCATAACACCTTGTATATCCCATTTACCCGATACTAACTTTTGGCATTACGCACTTCAGTTGAATGTGTATAAAACTATATTGGAACATAAATATGATAAAAAGGTGACAGATTTATACTTGGTTTGTATTCATCCAGATAATCCATATAAGACATATGAGCGTATTAAAGTTCCATTTTTGAATGATGAAATAAAAGACCTATTTGAATTAAGATTACAAGAAGTGAAAGATGAAGAAAAGAATAAAAAGAAATAATTTATCAAAAAAGGCATAAACAAATATTTATAATTATATTAATTATGAATTTTTTTATAGCATCTTTTCGAGACCACTTATTAGAGAGTATGTTTAAAAAAAATATAAATAAAATTATAAAACCAATCGCTTTTATTGGCGGTAATTTATTGTGGTCTTATTTGATGAAACGTTTAAATAAATATTTAAAACCCATCAAAGTTTCTATTGATACAACAAAATTATATATTGATAACTCCAAAGAGAAATTTATTGAAACATTTGATAAAGTAACTAATGAAGATATAAATATAAATATTGAAAAAGAATTTTATTTAAAAGATGATTATACAAACATAATGAAACAAGCGGATAATCATTTGGAAAAGGGTTGGAAAACCAAAGTTTTAATTGAAAACACACCCAAAGGTAACATTATTATGTTTTATGATTCATATAAACAAGGATTTTCGTATTATACTGATATTAATCCTCTTCCATATAACATATTGAATTCGGTAGCAATGAAGTATGTAACAATTTATAAGTGTAGAGATTTTTTCGTAGATGATGAAATTACTCCTGAAAATAAAGAATCGCCCTTTATAGAAATACACATGGTAGACAAACCCAAAAAGAAAAGTGAAGATAGCAATAAATTGAATTTAAAAGACGCACCTTTCGCACGGTTAAAAAACTATAAATCTAAAAAGGTAGAAACAAAAGATAAAGATGGGAATGATAAAAAGCCAGAACGTGTTTATTATCGTAATAAATTTATATGTATGGGGACAATTCGAAATTATTCCATCACACAAAAGATAAAAAAAGAAAATAAATTAAATGGGTTTCATTCTAATTTATTGAATAATATTTCAAGTGAAGCAAAATTACAAAAAGAAGTGATGAATTATAAAGATTTCAAACTCAAACGTGGGTAATAATTCGATAAGTTATGATTTTTGTTCGGTTTGTTGTTTTTTCCAAGCTAAATATCCTATACTTTTTTCATATTGATAGCTCATACCGAGATGATCTTTTGCTATGTGATATGCCTTAATCTCTTTTGGAGATAAACTTTGTAAATAGGCTTCTAATTCAGGGTCTTGCTGATTATCCATTTTAATAATATAATAGTTTATGTTATATTATTTGTATTTATTCAATTTTTTATGAACCAAGGACTGGACGACCATCAGTGGGTCTTGTTGTTATTACATTATTCTTTTGACAATCATCATTTAATAAACTAGTATATTCGCTACTTGAAATAGGTAAATAGTCACTAGCGGGACGGGTTTGTTCGCATACATTTTTTCTATTTACACAAGAACTAGCAGGAGTATTATTTACATTCGTGCAGTCGGTATTATTAGGGTCGTTACCTTTACTAATATCATTAACAGTGTCTTTCTTTTTATTTTCAATGTATGTGCTTTGGTCGACAGTATTATTATTTGAATCTGGTTTTACGGTCGAATATGGTTGAGGTCTTCTTATCCATCTGTATTTACTGCTTAACATACCTAAGGTTCCCATTGAACTGGTTTTTACAGTTTTTGAATCTTCTGTAGTTTTCACAGATGATAATACAACGGGAACATCGTTGTATGTTCCACAACAACCTCCATATCCTTTTTGTAAAGTTCTGGGTAAAGAACGTGTTAAAGATGTTTGTCCTACATAACCTTGGTTACGAAATACACCGTTTATGGAAAATCCTTCGGTGCCTACGCTCATATTATTGTATTTTGTTTGTGTTTTTCGTTTTAATGTTGCGATTGACATAGTATATATTTATGAATATATAATATCTTAGAACCATTGTTTAATATAACCACCATCCATAGTTGCATTTCCAGTAAATGTTGGATTATCTTTTGGTGCTTTTAATTCTAATTCCGCATCTACTTCAGAACTACCACCAACTGATACCCATTCAGTTCCATTATATCTAAGCATATAATTATTACTAGTATCTACAAATATTTGATTTGTCATTGGATTTGATATATTACTTACTTCTGTTCCAGATACTAATAACTTTTCAATACCTTTTCTGCCAATATATGTATATATACTTAAAACAGGTCGGTTGGAATCACTTATTTGAAAAACAGAATTAGTTTGCGTTCCATTTGAAAAATTATCAACATCTGTAAATAAAACTATACCAGATTTAAAGTCAACTAACCAATTACCTCCAAATTTACCGAACGGCATGGGTGTGCTTAATGATGACTGGGTATTTAATTTATATAAATAAGGTTGGTTTAAAACCGAATTTTGTGTATATTGTTTGTAATTAAACTGCATAGCATCTTTTATAATGTTTTCAGAATTGCTATTCAGTTTATACCATGAAGAATAGGGCTTAGCTAGTTCAGGAGTTTGTTCTAAAATTAATAAATTATATCTTCTAATGGTTCCCGTAGAATCATCAACAATACTACAACTTGATTTATTATTAGAATCTTCATTATATGATTCAAAATCACTACTTGATAGACCTACGTCGGTAGCAGTTCGAACTGTACCATTTGTATTAAAATCTGGTATTGTAGGAACTTCATCTAAAAATATATTTTCTCCTATTATATAATTGTTAAAAGCTACCGTTGTTTCTTCATACCATTGTCTTGATTCTTCTGCGGATGGAAATCCTAATGCAGATTTTAATAAAATATTTACTTTTTCATTTGTATCAAAATTTACGGTATCACTCATTATCTTATATTATACACCTAATATAATATTAGACTTCTTTTTATATAAAAATTTATACTTTTATTCCTACAAAAATATGTAAGTCATCGTTCACGGAAGCAGGAGCAATATAAAATCCATATTCTGTTCCCGAGAACACTCTTGCACCATACGATTGATTTAAAGAACCTGTATAACCAGTTTGTGCGGAACCATTTAAAGTCCAATTTCCACCAGTAGGAGAAAAATCAATTTTGAAATTACCAATATATGGTATATTTGTTCCATTTACTGTTTTTGTAACTCGACTAAACCCTATTATATCTGTGTTATTACTATTAAATAAGTTATTAATTGTGGTAGAATTAAATAACCCAGAACCCGAAAGCATGTCCGTTACTGATAAATATTTAATACCACCTGAATCTTCCACATTGTATGTAGTATTATTAAATCTGTATTGTGTTGCAGACAATTTATTCAATTTAAAGACAATCCACTTATAACGAGTTCCTGTAGTTTCATCAGTTCCAGTTAATGATAACCCATTTCCTCCAGCATTATAGGTTAATGTTCCAGGAACATTGTCCCATTCATAACTGGGTATATTTGGATAATTACTCGCTTGGAACAAACCATTATAATATAATAAAGTCCAGTTTTCGGGTATGGTAGTATGAGAACTATATGATATTATAGCAAGACCACCCAAATCATTATTTATTTTAGATATTGTGCTGCTGGATAATTCGTAAATATCCACTAATGTTAATTTTGATGACAAACTATTACCAAGATTGTCATAACTATTTTTATCAAAGTGATGACTTACGGTAACATCTATATTTTTAGTAATACCATTTGATTTCAAAGAGTATATTGTTTCATTTATAGTAACATTTGTATTACTACTATTACGTGCTGTAGTATAATGTAAATTATCTAATTTATTGGTAATAGCATTCGCAAATTCGCTTACAGTATAACTATAACTTCCGTTGGTGGATATGTTATTACTATCAATATAAACTACACCTGTTGTAAACCCTGTGCTATTACTAGTATTTGAGGTTGATGTTTCGATATTTATTGATGATAATTTTCTATCACCACGAATATATTGGTATTGTGAGTTAATATCACTGTAAGTTCTCGTGCATTCTATTTTATATTTTTTAACACTGGGAATACCCATAGTCCATACAACATCAGTAACAATTGCAGTTTCAGACTGTTGTGATATATTAGGATCATTTGGTAAGTCATCTACATAAACATTAGTAGTATTACTAACAGATGCTGTTCCACCTACTAAATTGGTATCACGTGTAAGTTCGTGTTTTAATACATATGGAGTGCTACTTGGAGAACCAACTGCAGTGACTACATCATTTGTATTTATATTTGTCATTTGAAAATTACCCCATAACCTATATCCTCGTTTTAGTGAGTTATTAACATAAATGTCACCTTCAAGGGGAGTGTTATAATAATCAATTGTAGTAGTGCTGACACTTTTACTAGCAAAGAAAAATTGACTACTCGGTGAAAATCCAGGGTATGTTAAGGTTTGCTTTACATTGTTATTTACATATAAAGATAATTCTACTAAACTATTGCTTGTTTCTATGTATTTACCATAACCATATTGATCGTTAGTGGTAGCATTAGTATCACTAATTTCAAATGATTGAACGTATGCATATGTTGGTACTATTTTTTGGATACCAGAAATATTAATATATGTAACCTCTGAATTATTTATTGTGGGTGTGGTTATACTTTCTGTTGTTTTATAAGTTAATATTGGGTTATAGTTAGATGAATATGAATGGTCGGTTGGTAAAGATGTATATAATGTTGGTCCATTAACCGTATCGAATGAAACATCAATTCCAACCAAATTCCAACTAGAATCAGATATAGTGAAATTAGAATTCAAATCGTTTCTAATTCTTGTCAAAAAATCGTATTTTGTTCCAGCACGTAATCCTGATAAACCAACTGTAAAATCATTTCCGCCTGTAATAGGTTCATCAGTTTCAATATCTTCTCGCACAGTAGTTACTAACGGGTAATAACTGCTGGATAATGTATCATTTTCAGTATATTTTGTTTGTGTTTCTTGTAATACAGCAGTAGAATTCGCATTTCCTACCTCTGGTTCCGTATAATTATATGATAATGTAAGACTATTAGGTGTGTTTATAGTGCTATTATTAAAATTAAAAACTCCAGGAATACCAGGTTGTTTAAATGTTACATTATTATAGATAAGTGATCTTTCTTCAACTGTTGGATAATTATAACCCAAATTTGAACCATAAACACGCACATCAAATTCCACTACTTCTTCTTGGAATAATAAAGTATTTAAAGATGCGTTTCCGCTTGGAGGTGCTTGTTTTCTAGTTATGGTAGTGGATTTATATTGAGATACATTATAATCACTGTTAATTGGTATTGTTATATAATTTTTCCAGCCATTTGTTACTGTAGAATAAGATATATCAACATACAAATTATTAATATACGGAATGATTCTATTATTATATGCATTGTTATTATTATAAAATGCCTGATAAGAAGTATCTGTCATGTAAGCAATAATATCGTCATAATGCCAGTAAATAGTTAAATCCTTTGTAGTATTACTCGAACCATCTGTATAAATAGATGTATCCTTAGTAAATATAGGTGGTTGTTGAGTAATTAAATCGTAAAATGATTTGTCTTCTCGTCTATTAACAAAATTACTACCTACTTTTGTCTCTGATACAGTCGAATTATTTGAATCTACTGTTGACAACTGTAATTTTCCACTACTAACAGAAAGAGCATTTACGAGTTGGGTTTGATTATTGAATTCGTCTTCAATATCTTCAATAAAATAGATAGTTGAACTGTTTATGTAGACATTATTAAAGGGTTTGTCTACTGAACCAAGATTAAACTTATTTTTTTCGGTTGGAATAATATCTCCAGAAATTGTTATTGAATTCCCAATTAATAATTCGTTTTCTAACGTTCCTAGTGTATCCTCCATTCCAGGACCAGTTGGACCAGTTGGACCAATTGGACCCGGATCACCATCTATACCATCTTCACCTTTTGGACCAGTAGCACCATCAATACCATCAACGCCATCAACGCCAGAAATTCCGGATTGTCCGGTTGGTCCAACATTACCGGTTGGACCTTGTGGTCCAATATCTCCGGTTGGTCCAGTATCACCATCTTCACCTCTATATCCACGTTCACCTTGTATACCTTCACTACCAGTTGGACCTGTAGAACCTTTTTCTCCCGTATACCCAGTAGGACCTGTATAACCAATTGGACCAGTATACCCAATCGGACCTGTATAACCTGTTGGACCAATTTCACCAATTGGACCAATCTCACCAGTGTAACCAGTGTAACCAATTGGACCAATCTCACCAGTGTAACCAGTATGACCGGTTGGACCCATATTACCTGTAGGACCAAGTTGTCCTGTTGGTCCTACATTTCCAGTAACACCGGTAGGTCCAATAGGTCCAACACTTCCAGTATAACCAGTTGGTCCCATATTACCTGTAGGACCTATTTCACCTATAGGACCAATATCACCAGTAGGACCAATTGGACCAGTATAACCCGTTACACCAATATCACCTTTTTCACCTTTTTCACCAGTATAACCAATTGGACCAGTATAACCAGTATAACCGGTTGGACCAATATCACCGGTTAAACCCATAGGACCACTATCACCAGTGTAACCGGTTGGACCGATATATCCAGTTGGACCAGTTACGCCCATATCACCTTTTTCACCGGTATAACCAGTATAACCAGTTGGACCAATATGACCGGTATCACCTTTTGAACCAATAGGTCCAATATCACCAGTATAACCAGTAGGACCGGTATAACCTGTTGGACCAGTTTCACCAATACCACCAATAGGTCCAATATCACCTGCTGGACCTGTAGGACCAGTTTCACCTATTTCACCTTGAATACCTGGCGGACCCCTTGTGCCTACATGACCGGTTGGACCCATTTCACCAGTAGCACCGATTTCACCAGTTGGACCAATTTCACCAATTTCACCGGTGTAGCCAGTCGGACCCATTTCACCTGTATCTCCTTTTTCACCTTTAATACCCTGTGTAGAAAACCACATAGAAACACTTACGACAGAACCTCCACTACCAGATAATGATTTAATATTTATATAATCACCTTGAACGAAACTATAACTTAAATCTGATAAATAATGATAATCTGTTAAACCAGTTAATATAATACCTGTTGCCGTTCCATTTTTATATATTTCAATCGCACCAGAAGAAATCGGCTGTGAACCAACACGAACTCCTATATAATTTAAAGAACAATCCGCTCCAATTGGTACACCATAACCAGTTGAACCTTCCATTCCAGCACCGAATGCAAATATAAAACCAGTATTTGATGTATAGAATCCAGGAGCTTCAGCATATATTGTAAATAAACCGCCATTGGTATCACCTGCAGGACCAGTATAACCAGTATAACCAGTATAACCAGTAGGTCCTATTGGTCCAGTTGGTCCAGTGCCTAATACAACACTACAATCTGTTCTTTCTGACATTGGAATATCATACCATGATGAAGACACTGGATCACCTAATTCATCTACGTCGCAACTATTTTGTAATTGTTTTAATTTACGTAGAGCAGTATAATCACTTGAAGACATATTATATATTACTGTATAATATGTCTTCCGAAAAGAAATATAATAATAAAATACTAAATTGCTTTAATAATTTATAATTCAAATGATATAATAATATATACACGTTATTAGTAATGGAACAGTTAGATTTAGATATAAATAATTACAATATTAATGATTTGGAAAGGTTTTTTCAAATAAAACCGAATACAAAGTATACAGAAAGTGATATTGAATTAAAAGAATATAACATACGTGAAAAATTATTATCAAGCGGACATATTGATAAGCGGTTTAAACGTGACTTAATTGAATTTTTAGAATTAGCAAAGAATTGGTTGATTTTTGTAAAATGTCGCAAAGGAAATTTTACAGCACCTACTACGATTCCTGATAATTATAAATTAGATAAGTTGGATACTCCTATATCAAAAGAAGTTGAACCCCGCACAAATGAACTTATTAATCGTCAAGATACACAATATGTATATTCTAACAATAGCGATTTCTTTCCTGGAAAATTAAATCAGCTAAATACGAGAATCATAACTAAAAGTTTAAATATAGATACTCGTTTTCGTGATAATTTATACAGCACACAAAGTTCAGATTTTTCTATACAAATGCCTATTAAATTTAATAAGGTTGTTTCTATGAGTTTATCTTCATTAGAATTACCAGTTTCATTCTACGGTATTTGTAAAGAATTTGGTAATAACTTTTTATATTTAAAAGCAACACATACATCTTTTACTGATTTAAATGTAATACAAAGTGCTGAAAAGATTATTACTGTTCCAGATGGAAATTATAATGCCGGAGATCTAATTCAAAAAATAAATGACTTATTATCACCTAGGAACTCCGATGGGGATCTTTCAAATCCTGACGATATTTTCTCTTATATGTCATTTTCATTAGATGTTACCTCTTCTGGTTCTGGAACTGGAAAATTAATAATCAGACCTTCCGGTATACGTTCTGATTTATTACGCAGTATAGAACTTGACTTTACACGAGATATTAATGGTGATGTTGATAAAGTAGATGTTTCCACAAAAATTGGTTGGAATTTAGGATTTATTAAGAAAAAATATCGGGGTTCAACTACTTATACCGCAGATGCCGTAATTGAACCAGCTAATATACGTTATATTTATTTAGCAGTAGATGATTTTTCTAACAGTGCTAACAATCAATTTGTAAGCGTTTTTAATAATTCAATAATGAGTCCCAATATATTAGCACGCATATCCATTAAAGGTTCCTATTTTAGTTTAATTATGGAAAATGATTTCAACATTATTACTGAACCCAGACGATACTTTGGACCTGTTGATATTCAACGATTAAAAATAAGACTATTTGATGAACGTGGAAGAATTTTACCTATGAATAATTCAAATTTTTCCTTTTGTTTGGATTTTAAAATGATTTATGATTTATAAGTCAATACTCTTTCAGTATATATAGTATAATTACTATGTCTACTGAAATACAAAATAATGAATTTTTAAAATATACAGGTGTTTACTATGCTATACCTGCTATTGGTGGATTTAATATACAACAGCATTTTGGAGGTCCGATACCAATAATTACCGATGTTCCAGTAAAAGAACTTGACTTGACATTGGCTTTACAAATGAAGGTTGACGTACATAAATTTAATGAAAAATTAAATATTTTTGTAGATGGTAGTAACAATTTAATTTCATCACCATTGGATACATCCGGTGGTTCATTTCCTAATTTTATAACATTTCAATTCCAAGATATTATTCAAGACTTAGCACCCGAAACTATAGTTAGTATGGGTAGTTTTTCAGGCATATATTTAGATTTTAGAAGAAGTATAGTTAATTATTATAAATTAAGTTCCAGTGTTTCTATATTTGATACATCTGGAGAAACACAATATAATGAAGGTAATTTTACAAAGAATGATTTTATTAACTTGTTCGCAATAAACCCTTCAACCAGCGAGACAAACTCTGACATATCCGGTAACATGTCTATTTATTATATTCCTCAACTTATGCAAAATTTATATGAGAATGACCCTTTTTTAAATCGCAGTAATAAAACCATAAATGAAGGATTTGCTGTAGGAGATGTTATTTTACTAGAATCGGGCATTACTATACGCTTGGATTTATATAATAAAGCGGTTACACCAATTACTGGAACTGACATTAGCAATAATATTAATTATAAAGAAATGATACTTTTAAGTAAATCTTATAACGCTCCTTTAGTTTTACATTTGGAAGACTTGTAAAAATTATTTTTATATTGTATATTATAATGTCAGGATATCCATCAAATACACAAAATTCAGATGGTTCATATGTAGGCGATAATTTCGCAATGGATTCATCGGGTGGATTTTCTATAGAACAATCTTTTCCTGAAATTCAATTACAAGATACTACAATAGCAAATAGATTTGATGTTACTGATGCTCTTCAAATTAAATATTCTGTTCGTAGAATGAATGATAAAATCGGGGTTACAAAAGACGAGAGTAATGATAAAACCTTATATGTAGAATTTGACTCAAGTAATGATACGTTAATTAATGATACCGTCACTATTACGGCTGAGGAATTATTACATTGTTTTCAAACCGACAATATTGTTTCCATTGGAAGATTATCCACGTTATATAGTGATTTTAATTATACTGTTTTAGAATATTTCGGTGCTCCTTATGGTTTTTCTACACTTTTTGCCGGAGAACAATATTATAATATTAATCAAGGTGTTTTCGATGCTAGTGCTTTGATTCAATTATTCAATAAATTTGACTTTAATATTAATGGCACTGTAGTATCAGATTTGTCTGGATATTTTAAAGTGCATAATGTTAGTGAAAATTTACGTTACGCATCAGGAACTAATATTTTTGATAATCGACCTGTTGAAAATAATCCAGGTGTTACTGATGGCTTTATTAATGGTGATCTCATATATATACCTGGTGGTATTAGCATAACATTAAAAGTTGATATAGAACAAGAACCATATTCACCTATTAGTAATGTAGGACCTACTAACTTATCATCTATTAATAACCTAATTAACTATTCTGAATCACAAACCAATATACGAAAACAAACAACATCGACTACTACCAATATCACACAAACGTATACAGTCCCCATACTAATTATATTATCTGACGATGCGTCCAGTGTATTTGATTTATATGGTTCTGTGTGGACGAATCGGACTGATACTTCCATAGGTAGCAAAAATTGGCTTTCGGTATCAATTGCCGTTAGTGGTAAGTATCAAACTGTTATTGAAGAACAAGGTGATATATATACATCTAATAATTTTGGTAATACTTGGATTTTACGAACAAACATAGGAGAAGCTTTAACTAATAGTGTTAGCATATCCTTAACCGGTCAATATCAAACCGCAGCAAATGGTGTGGATATTTATACTTCCAGCAATTATGGAATTAGTTGGTCCAAAGTGTTTAGTCTTGGAACAACACAGGTTTTTGTAAATATGTGTCTTACCGGTCAATATCAGGCGGTTATATCCTCTGGTGATGGATTATACCAATCTTCCGATTTCGGACAAACATGGCAAAAAAATACGAATGTATCAGGTGATTTGTATAATTCTATTCAAACATTTCCTACTGCTGGTATATCAATGTCATATGATGGTTCCAGACAGATTATTGTTTGTGAAGCTATTTACTTATCAACTGATTACGGTCAAACATGGGAAACAACAACCATTATTGAAGACGCAAATCGAGAATTCGACGATCACAATTGGGTTGGTTGTGATATGTCTTCTGATGGAAGATATATGGCAGCTATTGAAGAAACCGGTGAAATATATCAATCATCAGACTTTGGTAATAATTGGACTAAAAATGACAATGAAAATGTTCGTGATAAACAATGGAAAGATATATCTATATCAGCAAATGGAAGATTTCAAACAGCTATTGTATTTAATGGATATATTTACGTTTCCTCTGATTATGGGGCAAATTGGATAGTTGTATCAGACCCGAATATTGGATTAAAAAAATGGCAATCTATATCCGTATCTGCTAACGGTATGTATCAAACGGTTGTTGAATATGGAGGTCATATATTAACCTCTGAAATTCAAGATTTATATTGCTCTATTTAGATTTTTTCTTTGTAATATTATATAAATGCCATATAAAACACGAAAAGTTCGTAATAAACCTTGCTATAAAGTATATAATCCTGTTTCCAAGAAGGTATTTTCCAAGTGTTCCACCAAAAAAAAGGCTGCCGCACAAATGCGCCTTTTAAGAGGTATTCAAAATAATAAAACTTTCAGAAAACGAATTAGAAATACCAGAAGAAAACCTATAAAAAGATAAAAATAGAATAAAGATAATTTCATAATATACATATAATGGATGTAGTATCTAGTTTTTTAGATGATTGTTTTATTACGTTATGTATTCCATCCAAAAATTGTGGAATAGTATGGGGTGCTAGTTGTATAATATTAAATTGTCATCATTGTATATGTAAAAAAAATGCTCCATGTAGAAATAATCCAGAAACTGTAACCGAAACATATCAAATAGATAGGGAATCATTAGAAATGAATAACAACATTTCCAATAGGTATCAAAATATATAGAAAATATAATTATGTTCTATATATATATAATGGCTTGTAGAATTACTTGTGCTATTTCTGTTATCTTTATTATTGGAATGATTTATATGACAAATGCTACATCCAATAGTGATACTATGAAAAAATATGAAAAACAATTACCAGAAGATTTACGAGATATGTATAAAAATATAGTTGATGAACGAACACGCATTTATTATACTGGATATGTAATAGGATTTTTTGTTGCTATCTTATTTATTTTATATAATACTCTCCTTATGAAAAGAGCTTTTTCAACTATGTCTATGATATGTATATCTACCACTTCTGCTTTTATAACTAATTATTTTTATTACATTCTTACACCTAAAAAAAATTATATGTTAGAACATATTGAAGACCCAAAGCAAACCAAAGCTTGGTTGAAAATGTATCGTAATATGCAATATCATTATCATATGGGTCTTTTTATAGGGTTAATTGCTGTTGGTATTTTTGCATATTCTTTTAGGTGTTAGACTACAATTAGTCTTTACAAATATACCCAAAATAATACGCCATTATTATTATAACTAATATATTTACCTGTTTTTACTTCATATTTATTATTTTGGGGTTTTGTCCCATTTTAAATGTCCGAAAGTGTAATTACTTGGATAATATTCTATGAAATAATTTTGTATTTTATTTGAAAATAAAAAATATTTATATATTTTCAAATTAGTTTGTCTCATTTTCTTTTTAGTCGGTGTAAGTTTTATGCAACCTTTTTTATTTGGTAATCTATATAATATTTTATAGGTTCTATAGAAAACCTACTTTTGTATAATTCTTCTGAATTTCAGTATCAAAATCTGATGTTCATATTTCAATAAAATCTAAAAATTTGTTTTAGTTCTCAATATTTATTTGTCTCCTTCTTATAAAATCATATATTTTTTGTGAAATATATTTTTTGCCATATTCCGTAAAATGAAATTGGTCTTGTAACATAATATTAACTCCTTTTTCTTTAATAAATAAATTCCAATCAATAAAAAATGTATTATCTAATGTTGATGCGGCTTTCAGTCGTGCTATTATATCATTCCTGTATTCAATAACTTTATCAGGTATTGTATTTTCATGAACACCTAATATACAATCTCCTTCAAATTCAGTAATTGGTGGCAATAAAATTACTTTGCATTTTAATAAATCTCGTATTTTGATAATGTTTTCTATTGTTTCATAAAATGATTCTGTTTTTATTTCAAAATCTTTTTCATTATAATCTCCTTCAACCTCATATGGAAATATTAATTTACTTTTAAGATGTATAATTTTTTTAATAGAACATATTTCTAATACAATATATTTATAATCCGTATCTATCATTAATGTATCTCCACCATGTTTTAAGAAAACATTATGGTAAATATATTTGTCTTTCAATAATTTATATTGTTCTGTTTTTATTAACAATAAATTTTGATATACATCACTTGTTGTGGTGGTATAACCAGTTGGTCTTATTACTATATTATGGGTGGGACTTCGATATACATATGGGTAACTATTTCGTATTTGAGTAATATTATCTATATTATAATCATCTATACGACAAGTTCCAAAGACTCCTATATTTATACATGCATTAAAATTAAACATTTCAATAAATTTATTGTTACTCCATAATTTAGTGAGTGTATGGAATGTAAATCCTAATATATGTATTTCAAAATTGGGATATAGATTTGTTTTTAGTACATTATTATCGTAATATAAACTATTAAATCCATCAATATTTGGATGCATGTTTCCAGAACTACTCCAAATACATAACCCATTTAATGTATTTGACATTACATTATTACCTAATATATAAATATTTTGTAAATTACCACCATTTTTTATGTATATATGATATGTAAATAAATCCTGTAAGTCAAACCTTAACATTAAATTCATATTTTGAATTTCATTGAGAGTTATCATTAATTCATTATATAATTCATTATCTAATTTCCATAAATTTCCTTGTATGTAATTTTTTCTCATTACTGCAATATCATCGTTGTTTGTAAATAGAGTTTGTTTTTGTTGTGTATATCCACCATTTTCTACAAAACAATTGGATAAACGATTTATATATGATATATCAGCAGATACTATTGTATCCAAATCAATCCATATGTAATCTTCTTTAGATTCGTTATATAAGTCATGATAAATATTTATTTTATTAAATGACAGATTTAACCAATTTTTATTATAGTCTGAATTTGTATTATCGTACATTTTTTTTTCGGTATTATCATAATAATCTTTTATATGAATATTATATTTTTGTAAAATAGTATCATCTATTTTAAAGTTTGTATAACATATTAACGTATAGTTATCGATATAATTATGTATTGAACTTACTAATAATTGAAGACATTTTTGCAAATCTTCTTTTGAATATATACCAATATCTACACAAAATGTAAAAAAATTCATGTTATTATAATTCTATATTGTTATATTGTTATATTATTATATTGTTATATTATTATATTGTTATATTATTATATTATTAAAATCACACCATTAAATCAATATAATAATTGGTATAAAAGGATTTATATATTATTATATAGCGAACAACTACAAATATAATAATATATGGTACAATTAAGCGAAGAACAGCGTGATATTTTAGATACAGTTAACGAAGGTCATAATGTATACGTTGATGCTGTTGCTGGAACTGGTAAAACTACACTTATATTAAATATTGCTACTGAAAATCCAGATAAAAAAATATTACAACTTACTTATAATTCTTCTTTACGTAAAGACGTAAAAGAAACTGTAGAAAAAAATGAAATACAAAATCTAACCGTCCATACTTATCATAGTTTGGCGAAAAGATATTATTTATCTACTGGATATACCGACACCGAAATTCGGAGATTATTACTTAAAAATCTTCCATTAAAAGGAGAACCTCCAAAATTTGATATGATTGTCCTTGACGAATGCCAAGATATGACCCTATTATACTTTCAATTGATGGTAAAATTTATTAAAGATATGGATAGAAAGATTCAATTATTAATTCTTGGCGATTACATGCAAGGATTGTATGATTTTAAAGGAGCTGATATTCGGTTTTTAACATTAGCTGATAAAATATGGGCTAATTTACCTAATTTAAATCAACCTCATTTTATTAAAAAAACAATGAAAATGTCATTCCGTATTACAAATCAAATGCGACATTTTGTTAATAATGTTATGTTAGGTGAAGACCGTATGAATTCTTGTCGTGAGGGGGATGTAGTCACATATATTCGTAACTCACGTGGTAATATTTCACGAACTGTTTATGCTGAAATTACACGACTTTTAGAAAATGGCGCAAAACCAAGTGATATATTTGTATTAGGAGGTTCTGTTAAAGGGGCTAACAGTAACATTCGTCGTCTTGAAAATACGTTTGTTGAAAAAGGTATACCTTGTCACGTCCCTATGATTGAAGGTGATAAAATAGATGAACGAGTTATAGATGGTAAAATTGTTTTTTCTACGTTTCACAGCGTAAAGGGTAGACAACGGAAATATGTATTTATTATAAATTTTGATAATGCGTATTTTCGTTTTAACGCACGAAACTTACCAAGAGATATATGTCCGAATACATTGTATGTAGCAGCTACACGTGCTACAGAAGGTCTTTACTTAATGGAAAGTAATAATTATCCAAGCGATAGACCATTAGAATTTTTAAAAAAAAGTCATATTGAAATGAAAAAGTGTGATTATATTAAATTTAAAGGGCATCATCAAAGTATATTTCAAGATGAAGAACTAAATGACAATGACAATATTATAAAAAAGCATATCATTACTCCTACCGAGTTAGTAAAATTTATATCTGAAAGTGTTATTGAAACTATTTCTCCTATTCTAGATCGTATTTTTGTAAAAGAAACTGATGAGCCTATTCTTATTGATATTCCTACCGTTATTGAAACTAAAAAAGGGTTTTATGAAGAGGTTAGTGATTTAAATGGTATTGCTATTCCTTGTATGTATTATGATTATTTAAAAGAAACTTTCTCTGAAACGGAAGAAGAATTTGAAAATATACCTCGGGGTAATGTCTTATTTGATATTATTGATAATTGTGTTGATAGAATGAAACCAAACGACCATATATTCTTAAAAGAAATTGTGAATGACCTTCCAGATAAAATAGAAACTATAAATGATTATCTCTATATTGCCAATGTGAGCGTTGCCGTTCAAGAAACATTATATTTTAAATTAAAACAAATTGAAATTGATGAGTATAATTGGCTAACTGATGAAATGATTATGGCTTGTAAAAATAGGTTACGTGAAGTAATTGGTCCTGATTGTCAAAATGAAATGCCTTCTGTTGAAGATACTATTATTCATGAATCATCTGAAGAACAACACGAAAAAATAGATGAATATCTTTCAACTATTTTTGATGATTCACAACAATTTCGTTTTACAGGACGTGTAGATCTTATTACAGAAACTATTGCTTGGGAATTGAAATGCACTTCTGAAATTACTACAGAGCATTTAGTTCAGGTAATTATTTATGCGTGGTTATGGAAAATGCGACATAGTTATACACAAGAATATGAAGAAAAAGTTTTTAAAATTTTTAATATAAAAACTGGTGAAGTTTTCAGGTTAGAAGCATCTATGGATGATTTACATACCATTATTACTACTTTATTAAAAGGGAAATTTCAAGAAACTATCAAAAAAACAGATGAAGAATTTGTAAATGACTGTATAAAATGCATATAATATGAAAAATATTTATCATATCATATTCAAGAATCAGATTTCTCAGATGGTTGCTGTTGTTGTTGAATGAAACGTTGTACGCACTCCCAAATCTTTGCGGATTCATCCATGCTATAAGCACCTCGTTTTTGAGCTGTATCCAAAAATCCTACCATTACATTCAAAGCAACATTATCGTCGGTAATAGGTATCTCTGTAAGTCTGGGTAGTTTTGGCTGTTCGGGTGCGAGTTGAGGGTCAGTAGAAGAATCCATTAGTATAATATAGGTGGTGTTTTTATACTGTTTATTCCGATTTAGTTAATCCTAGTTTTGTTAATACTAAATTAACTAAATATTGATCGTCTAAACCCCAATTATTATATTCTTCTCCTTCAATTTTTACATGTTCATTATGTATAAGGTTACCATTTGAATTGAAATAAGAAACAGTAATACTAACGTATGAATTTAATACAAGTTCTGATACACTTAATTCTATTTTGGTAGCTACAGGTGCTGGTAAGGCGTGGTCGACAATATTTACAGAAATGGCTTCCATTATATATACTTACACAAATTTACATACTTTCAAACTTAAAATCGACGACCCCAACGACGTCCTCCCCAATGACGTCTTCCCCAACGACCTCCCCAATGACCTCCGTGACCGTAATATGGGTATGCTGGATAGTATCCACCATAAGGCAATACATAAGGCGAATAAACTGGATAATAAAACATTATCTATAATATATATAATATATCGTAATATACAAATAAATAAATTACTAAATGTTACGATATATGCTGTTGTAAATTAGAATTTATGAATACTAATTTATAAAATAGTTTTACAAAAATCTTTTTTGAATTTTGTAATTTAAGTCTCCTTTACAGATATTGGTGTTATACATATATTTCGGTTTATTGTATTTACTTTTGTATCTGATTTTATAGATAGACCGTGCTTTCTCATACAACCTCTTTTATGTGCGGCTAATGCTTTCAAATTATTTGCAGAATAACATTTACATATATCGCATTTTAATCCAGATTTAATAATCGGTGCCGAATATTTGCTTGATAAATATTTATCCAAAGATGGAAATTTAATTTCGTCTATTTGTGCCACCACTTTTTTCTGACTTTCTTTTAATACATCTATTACTGCTGTTTTTTGCGTAATAAACATTTGATATTCATTATTAATCGTTTCCAAAACATCTTTTGGAATCATATAATCATCATTTACACCTGTTTTATTGAACTGATGTAATTTAAAATATAAATGGTCGATTATATTGACAGCTGATTCTATTTTATAATTTGAATAGTCAGCATTATGAATAAATATAATTACATTATTATTATGGAACTCTATTTGAAAATCATTTTTATTTGAAATACCCGAATATTGTGATATTAAAATACCACACGTGTTTTCATCACTCAAAACATTCATAAATGAACTCATTTCATCTACACATACATTTGTATCCAATTCATAATTTTGAATTAATATTGTTGGATTTGATTGTCTTTTCATTATAATAGTTGGATTATTCATACCAAATAGTTTGGAAGAAATGTCCGCACTACCAAATGACTTTGTCAAAAAACTAATGAAATGCTTATTTGATATATCTTGTTTTATTTTTGTATTTTGATGATTATTTATAATGGATGTTATATTATTAGTAAAAGTTTTATGCATTTCATCCATATTTGATATGTTTTCTTTTACAGAATTTACATTATTGTTTATTCTCTCTTCACTTGACGTAATAAAAGATATAATGGGTTGTTGAATATTTTGTAACATCAATGATGATTTTATTTCGAAATTATTCATATACTCTTTTAATGACTGCGTATCTGCTGTTTTTAACAAGTTTTGTGTATCTGCTGATATTGCCTTTTGAAAACTGTATAATGACCGATTTATTTCTTCGAATTGTTTGGCATTAATGTTTGGTATTACACTACGTATTACTTCAATTGTTTTACCAAGTAAATTCGTATTATTAACTTCTATTATACTTGATACTTTATCAGTTGTTTCAGTAATAACTAATTCTTTTAAGTCATCCAAATAATCTTCTTTTATTTCGTTTAATTGAGATAATGTTGATGTAATATTTTCCTTATTCATATTGATTAATGTATCTTGTAGTGTTGTTATTACCTTATTATTATTGCTTATTTCATTTAGAATTTTTTGGTGAAAATTACTAGCAGATAATGCGTCGTCTTTATTTATAGCATTACTTAATAATTCTACACATAAACGGTTTATGGTATTCACATTTAAGAAAGGATGTTCTTTATAAAAGGAACATACTTGCTCATCTGTGATTACAATATGTTCCATTACAAATTATGCTGATTTGTATATATTATATAATACATTTTTCTTTTATATAATATTTAACTTTTTAATCTTGTGTTATTTCACTAACTGAATCATTATCCAATTTTTCGGATAATGGCGCTGCTTTATATTTTGATATATGAAATAATGGTTGTGTAGTCTTTGATGGCTGGGATTCTAATAAAACGAATGGTTCATTAATTAATTTTGTTAATTCTTTATTCTTTTCGTTCAATTCCTTATTTAATTTCGCATTTTTTTCTTGTAAAAAAGAAATAATTCGTATTTGTGGTTCAGGAGTTTCTTTGGAATACTTTTCTTTTATTGTTTTTAATTCATTTTGTAATTTTGTGACATATTCTACTATTTCATTATATCTCGTTTTTAATACGAAATTTTCGTAGTTAAGTGCTTCAATAATAGCGTTCTTTTTCATAATATAAAATTGCTATATTTTTGTTTTTCCTAAATTTTTTTGTATATACATTGTTTATCGTGTAATATTGTATAAGATTACAGTTGTAATTACAAATGTAATTTTGTAGTTTTTGTAATAATTGTTTCGTATTTGTAAATATATTTGTATTGAAACCATACACGCAGCCATTATTTTAGGGTCTTTGAAATTTTTGGAGATTATAATATAATATAGTATTATATGTCTATGGAGACAAACGGAAAGTATCCTACAAGCGCGCCATTTAATCAATGGCAAAACTTTTACCCTCCTTACGCTTACGAGCCTAAGGACGATGACTACAAAGTAATTGAAACTATAAACAACGCCGAACGTAATTTGACTGCCGGTCAGTCTGACGTAACAAAAGATATTCATGCTACCACTCTTGGTTTACGTGATGCTATTGAGAAAGGCACTCTAGCCAGCACTAAAGCAATTGATAAAAACACAGCTTATGTTAGCTCAGCCGTTGAACGCAACGGAGGACAATTGATGGGTGCTGTTGAGAGCAAGGGTGGTGATATTATGACCGCTATTGAAAAGGTTGCGGGAGAGACCCGTCTTACTACCACTGTAACTGACGCTGCTAGTCGTCAAGCTGCAGCCGATAGTGCTCGTGATTTATCTATTGCTATTGAGCGTAACGGTGCTAATGCCGTTCAGTCAGTTCAAGCCGCAAATACCTCATTACTTGGTTCTATTGAACGCAACGCTGGCGAAAGCCGTGTCACCACTGTTAACGCCCAGGGTCAGCTTGATGCCAAGCTCACTGATGTTCGTCATTCTATTTTGAATGATGTTAACCGTACTGGTGCAGAGATGGTTAACTCTAACATTCAGAACTTGAATGTTTTAACCAAGCACGTTACTGACGGTGCTTGGGAAACACGCTCCGCATTAAATGCTGGATTTAATTCAACAACGGTTGGATTAGAAAAAATCAAAAGCGATTTATCTTCACAAAGTGCCAACCATTATGCATCTATTATGTTAGAGCAACAAAAATTAGGTCAATTTATGACTTCTAAGATGGACGGTCAGTTTGCTGCTACACAAACTGAAATATTGAAGTGTAAGGCTGACCTCAGCGCCCAAGCTGCGTCTCAGTTCTCTGTTACTCAACTCGAGCAACAAAAAATGGGTGCTGCTATTAGCGCACAAATGGCTGAAGCTAAGTATGATGCTCTTAAGAACCATACTGATATCAGCAAACAACTTGCCGAATGCTGCTGCGAACTCAAGGAGAAGAACGACCGTCTTGACCGTGAGAGACTCCGTGATGAGAACACTGTATACAAGATTAATCCATTTGGTCCTGTTGGTGGTGGTATCCTAGGTGCTCCCGGATTCCCTGTTGGTTTCGGTGGATATGGTGGATATGGTGGATATGGTGGAGCTCATGTAGGTCCATACGGTAACCATGATGGATATGGTAATGTAAATGTATACAGTGAGCGTAGAGGACGCTCTCGTTCTCGTTCTGGTTCCCCTCACGGAGGTCGCAGATGAAGGTGTTCGGGACAACTAGACACAGATAGTGATTGTGATTCCACTTGTAGTTCAAGTAGTTCAAGTAGTAGTTGTTCGAGTAAATCAAGCAAATCTTGTAGTTCAAATGGAAGTGGTAGTTCTAGTAGAAAATCAGCAGTTAAAACCTTCTCCAAATCTATATGGAAAAAAATTATAAGCAAAGGTATGGAACCACCTATTTTTATTCCTGGACCACCCGGTGAAAAAGGAGAACAAGGAATACAGGGTGAAGCTGGACCTACTGGCGAACGTGGAATTGATGGTTCTACTGGACCTACTGGCGAACGTGGAATTGATGGTTCTACTGGACCTACTGGTTCTAGAGGGTCACCTGGCGAAAATGGGTTTGATGGCGTTCCTGGACCTACCGGACCTTCCGGTGAAAAAGGAACTGATGGAACCGATGGAGCTACTGGACCCCGTGGAACACCCGGTACAAATGGTATCAATGGGACTACTGGACCAACAGGACCTATCGGTAGAGTAACTGACGAAAACAATAACTAATCTGTATAGTAGTCCGTAGTCTAAACTTTTTCTATAATTCATTATTCAATAGTATAATGAATTATTCTATTCTATGCACATCAATGTAAAAGATGCTGTTATTTGCGGTATTGGTGTTCCTGTTGTGTTTGAACCATATAAATTTACACCACGACTTATTGATGAACTATTTACAATACAAAGCACACACGCCTTATTTGTAGGTGATTTTGAGTATTCATTTATAATATCATCTTCTGTTATACACATTATATAGGTATGTGTATTTTGTGATGAACCACTTATGCTACCTATTGTGCTACCCTTAACTATATATAACATATTTTTGATTATTGAAAATTGACATGGTTCTAGTGTATAAACACTTAAATTTACCACGTAATACCCTGGTTTCCACAAATAAATTTCTGTCGTTCCTGGAACATGCATACAATGTCCGTTTAACGCAGTGTTTTCTTCAAACTGTATTGCTTCGTCTACTACTATATATTGTTCCTTTGTGCTATATATTGATAAATACGTTTTTGAACGCATATAGCTGTTTAATCCACTTGGACCTGTCGGACCTGTCGGACCAGTTGGTCCGATTGATATTTCTAACTCTATTTCAGCATTACTTATGTCTCCTGTATAAATTAAATAATTATAAGAACAATCACATACTTCGTTGTTTAATTTAATACTATTTGTTAAAATTTTATTGCAATTTTTACAATAAGATGATGTTACGTTATAAGATATATCTTTATTCCAATTACAACTTATGTCATGCACGTAATTATGACACATATCATGCACGTAATTATGACACATATCATGCACGTAATTATGACACATATCGTGTATGTCTTTATGACTCATATTACAACAACAACAATCCATGATTATATCTCTTGAATTACAAGATATGTCTTTCATACAACCACATCCACATTTAGCTCCTCTCGAACAACCACACGACATTGTTTAAATATATTATTTATAGATCTTTTTCTAAACATTAATACCATAATAGCAGTGATAATTATATTATAAATACTATAATAATACTCTATTTCTATTGTTTATAATTGTAAATTTCTACTGAAATTACAAAACTACAAATATATTTGTAATTTACAATTGTAATTTACAAATATACGATAAAATTACATTTTGATACCTAGTTTTTCTTGGTATTCTGGACCATAGTTATACAGCAATTCTTCACCTTTTTGTATATCTCTTTTCGCATAGAAAAATATATATCCATCTATATTTACTTCTTTTCCTATTGAATTTATGTATTTTGTATTTTCACCATTTGTTTTGTTACACATTACTATTATATTTTCAATATTTTCATTATAACAACAATTCATATATCGAGCAAAATTAGATTTTTCTATATCTAATGCTTCTAAAAAAAATGATGAATTATCATATCTTCTACAAGAAAAACAGTAATTACTCATTTCATGAGTTTTGGTATCCGTTATTATTTCTCCCATGTAATTACCTATAAACGTTCCTTGTTGTATATTTTCGTTTGCAAATATTCCTAATCCCGCATTCGGAATTTTACTATAATGAATTGATAAAAAGTCAGGAATATATTTTGGAACGTCTACAAAATTCATATCTATTGGAGATAAAATAGGTTCGTCCATTATTTATTATTTTGTATAATAATATAAACTTTATATTATTATATTGCTATATGGATAACAAAGACGAATATTGTGAGTTCTTGAAAAAAAACTTGGATTCTTGTAATAAATCAGAAAATGTATTGAAAGATGTGGAAATATGCAGTATAATAGAACGCTTACATATTGATTGCATACAATATAAACCCAAAAAGAAACCTACAAAAGGTTCTAATGACATTGGAGAACTTTTAGCCGATTAGAATGTAATGCTTTTGTTCCACTAGTAATATGTGTTGATTCAAAATTACGCATTCTTATTTTCTTTATAATACCATCCGATTCGCTATAAATTAATGATTTTATATCGAACTTTTGCATCTGTTTATAACACTCTCCGCACGGAAATGAAGACAATATATTGGTGTTATTATTTCCTATACGAACTATGTATAGTGATATTTTTTGTTTTATATTTAGTTTTAAACATTTACGTAAAACATCTATTTCAGCATGACAAGAACCAACATTGTTTATTAATCCATCACGTGATATTGTCCTAAGATGGTTATATCCTTTTGCTATTATTTTACCCGATGCTACAGCAACACATCCATGTCTATATAATACAGGTGATTTGTTTGCTTCTTCGGCTGCTATTTCCAAATATTTTATATCATTATTCGAACATTCCATTTTTGTTTTATCTACATATATACGTTGTTTATTGTCTATATTCAATTTTTACGTTTTGTTTTTCTATTTGATTTTTCTTTTAGTTTTTTACTTTGTTTTTTCATTGGTTTTTTATTTTTTCTATTACCACCGTAACTGTTTATATATTCAGGTGAATTATATATTTCATCTATTATATCTTTTTTATCACGTGTTTTTAATACAATAGTATTCATTTGTAATTGTTTTTTGTTTCGTTCAATATTATATTCATCATACATTTTTATAAAACGATTATGAAAATTGTATTTGTCGTTTGTAATTGTATAAAATGAAAATGTTGGTTGAAAGTATTCAATCTCGGGGTTTTCTGCTGCTTCTAACGTAATATTTATATTGTCTGTTTTATATATTACATTCGCTATATGATAAGGTATTATATGAAGTTCTTCTCCTATCTCTTCTACTAACTTTTCTTCTTCTTCTTTTGATAATTCTTCAGCAACTACAATCGCATAACTTTCACCCTCATTTGGATTAGCGTTTGTATTTCTATAATTTTCTTTTACATTTTTCGCAAGATATATATTCTTTCTATCACAATCGCCAAATTTATTAGTGTTATCATTTGAAACGATTTCATTGTTTTCGTTTATGCATTTTATCTTTTGTGGTAGTTTATTATCTAAATCTCTAGCTCTCAATACTATTGCATCATAACGATAAGGTAATAACTGTAATTCTTCATCTTCTAAATCTATTTCATTTATAATGCTAGTTGTTAAATATTCAGAGAATTCTAAACAATCATTTTCATTCACATTTGGGTCTTCAGTTTGTTTTAATTTTCGAAAAAACCTGTAACTATTAAAATAAATCTCATTTTTGTTTTCGTCCGTTACTGGCATATCAAGTCCACCCATTTTTTTAGTTAAACTAACATTTCTCTTTTGTAATCTTAATATTTTACGATTAATTAATTTTTGTAATGGACTATTATGTAAATCATAATTAGAATTTATATACAAACATTCATTTATTTTACTATGTATAGCAAAGTTCTTATCACTAGTAATACAATAACGTCCGAATTTTTCCATAATACCTATTTATATATTATCAGAATAAAATAAGGAAATTCAATTTTGTTTAACAATTTATTTTATAATTATCACATTCTGATTTATGGTATTGATAACCATACCACGCATTAAATCCTTGTTCTTTCCAAACACGATAGGCGCAATTTGTATTTTTTTGACAATCAAACAAACTCTGGCACGTTGTTCCACACTCATTATACTTTGATGTTGAATCACCAGAACACCAGTAATAACTATTTATTTCAAAGAGTCCATAATCAGTAGAACCGTCTACATTTTTATTTGTAGCATCGCAATTGAAAGAACTTTCATACTTTGAAATACATACCATTGTTGGAACTGTAGACTCTGAAAATCCAGCGTGTCGTAGATAACCCGCTACTTGACATTCTGATTGACGGTTCGACTGATATCTAGTATTATATTTATCGTAATCACAATCATCTTGAGACATTACAACCGGTTGATTAATTGGATTTGTAAACCCCAATCGCATCATACTTTTTTGAACGTCAGCATCATACTTTTCATAGAACCTTTCCACATTTCTTGTCAAAACAAAAAGTGAAATACGGTTATTATCTGATACAATTGAATAATCATACTCATTATTTACTACTGGACCCAATTCCAAAACCCAATATGGCGCTGGTCTAGGAGTTCCATCCAAAGATACTGTCAATTCGCCACCACTTTTACCTTCTTGATAAAAGGCAAATCCCTTAATTTGGTCTACACCACCATTTGCGTCTAATTGGCTATTTAACACTGTAACATTTGATGTTACCAAATTATAATCAGCCACAGCACAAGTTCCCATTCCTTGGAAAGTCATATCAAAACGATTCTTATATACTTGATACCAACGACCTGTGTATGATGGTAAATCTAATTCGATTACTGGTGCATACTCCGCACCAACAATAGAAGCCAGAGACAATAATATACACAAACTGCTAAGCATTATAACATTATATACACCAGCAATTCTATATTGTTTATGAAATGTATTTTGTTACACTAGGTGGAACTTCGATTATACGTTTCAGCAATAATTGGTTGTCTTTTGTTATTTTTTCGTGTTCTAGTCGTTTACGTGTTCTCGATAGTTTCTTTTTGAAATCTCTATGATTATTGATATACGGTGATAATTTGTTATCTATACTAGTTGTTTGTATTGACTTCGCAATACGAAGTAAAATGTTATAGTTCTCCTTTTCTATATTTTTTTTCATTCGTAAATCATCCATTATTTTACGATTTGACATGGGGTGTTTTCGTGGTGGACCGGTATCTACAGTTGGTAACATATTTTTTACTCTATCTAAGTGCTGTTCGTATAATACTTTATCATACAATCTACGTTCGGGTCTATTATGAATATCTGGTAGCATTATACCATATATTCAGATGTTTTTATGTGGATTTATTCAACATAATCCAGTATAATTTGTTAATTCAATAGAATACAGTTCATCTTTTATACTCTTATCTATATTCAAATCATCTATAAATTTTTGAAATTGTTCTATTGTCATATTTTCATTATTACGTGTAAAATCCTTTAATTTGTCATATGCGTCTATCATGTTATGTTTTCTCAAAATGGTTTGATATGCTTCGCCTATAACTACAGTCTGTTTGTATAAATCATATATTATTGTCTGGTTGTTTGGTGTAATCTTGTCTAACCCTTTAATTATATTTTTCATAGCAATTATACTATATCCAAATGACATTCCCACATTACGTAATACAGTGCTATCTGTTAAATCACGTTGGAGACGAGATACCGGTAATTTTCTCGACATAAATTCAAATAATGTATTTGATATACCCAGATTTCCTTCCGCATTCTCAAAATCTATCGGGTTTACTTTGTGTGGCATTGTTGATGACCCAACTTCTTCTTTATTAATAGCCAATTTTAAATAATCTTTCAGTATGTAAAGCCATATATCTTGACATAAATCTATAAGTATCGTATTTACACGTTTTATGGAATCAAAAATAATGCTTAAGTTCTCGTAGTTATCTATTTGCGTTGTGAATTTACTACGTTTACAACCAATTTTGTCTATAAATTTTGATGCAAAGGTTTCCCAATCATAATTAGGATATGCAGCATAGTGTGCGTTTAAATTTCCCACAGCACCTCCGAATTTACATTTGTATTCTATATTATATATTTGTTTCATTGCTTCGTCTAATCTGTATTCGAATACTTTCATTTCTTTTCCAAATGTTGTAGGCACTGCTGGTTGTCCGTGTGTATGTCCTAACATTACTACGTTATTGTATTTTTCATACATTTCTTGTAGGCTACTCTGTATTTCATCTATTAATTCCATATATTCATTTTCTATGAATTTTTTAATTAATACTGGATATACCACGTTGTTTATATCTTGTGATGTCAATCCAAAATGAATAAAACTTACATATTTTCTAAAGTTGGTTTCTAATAATATATTTTTTATGTAAATTTCGACAGATTTCACGTCGTGTTTTATTGTATTTTCTATTTCTTTGATTTTTTTACATTCATTTATATCAAAATTGTTGTATATTTTATAAAGCTCTGAATAATCTGTTATATTATTGGTTTCTGGTAAATATTGTAACAAATGATGTAAATAGCACACCTCTACATATACTCGTTCTTTTTGTATGGCATATTCTGAAAAATATAATTGACAACATTCTGTATATTTGTTATATCTACCATCACAGGGGGATATTATAAACAATGGATCCATTGATTATAATATAAATCATTTTTTATATTTTTATACTAAACTTGTATTTAATTGTTGATTTACTTGCATAAATGTAGTGCACCTCGGCATATGCTTTATACAATCAGAATTAATATACGTGCATGTGCTTCGTAATCCACCCAAATAATCACTTACTGTATCATGTAATGAACCCTTATATGGGATTTTCAATACACGACCTTCTGAAGATCTATATTTTGCCATTGAACCGTAATGAATTTCCTGTGCCTTTTCGGAACTCATACCGTAAAATAACTTCTTCTTTTTACCATCTTCTTCAATAATCTCACCTGGATTTTCATCATGACCCGCAAATTGACCTCCTACCATTACAAAATCAGCACCTCCTCCGAATGCCTTTGCCATATCTCCCGGACACGTAATACCTCCATCTGAAATAATATGACCGCCTACACCGTGTGCCGCATCAGCACACTCCAATACTGCTGATAATTGGGGCATTCCAACGCCGGTCTTCAATCGTGTAGTACAAGCCGAGCCCGGACCAATACCTACTTTTACTATATCTACTTTCCCTTCCAATATAAGTTCTTCTACTATTTCACGTGTTACTACATTTCCTGCCATTATTATTTTATCTGGAAACTTTTCTCTTACACGCTTACAAAAGCTTACCATACCATCCAAATATCCATTAGCTATATCTATACAAATAAATTTACAGTCCATTATTTCCATTATTTCTACTAGTTTTTCGTAATCTTTATCAGAAATACCCGATGATACCGCATAATATTCGGGGTCTAATGTAGCCTTTTTATTCTTATATTCATTTAATGTGTAAAATTTATGCAATACAGTTATTATTTTATATTTCGATAAAACATCATATACTTCAAAAGTTCCTGTTGTATCCATATTTGCTGACATAATTGGCACACCCGACCATGTCAAACTACTATTTTTAAATTTGAATGTTCGTTCAAGATTGACATCTGAACGGCTCTTTAGAGTAGACCTCTTTGGACGTATTAATACGTTATTGAAATCTAACTTTGTACCAAATTCGATTTTAGTCATTAACATTTATAGTAATTATACTTTTAAGTTTCTTTTGAAAGAAATTAAAACTAATATCTAATATATTATATTATGAGTTCCATTAAGGACCTTAAACGGGTAGATGTATGTTGTGGATTAGCTTGGGGTGATGAAGCCAAAGGTAAAATCGTATCAGAATTAGCAAGAAGTGGTAAATACGATATGATATGTAGATGGGGAGGTGGTAATAACGCCGGTCATACGATTTATATTGATGGCAAAAGATACAAAACCCACTTAATTCCCGGTGGTATTTTTTATAATATACCTTCTATTATTGGACCCGATTGTGTAGTTAGCCAAAAAGGGTTTATGGAGGAAATTACCTATTTGAAAGAAGCCGGTTTTAATACTGATTGTATTAAGATTTCTCCAAAAGCGCACGTTATTACCGATACACATATTGAAGAAGATATTAAACTTTATAGAAAACAAGGCTCTACTGCCAAGGGTATTGCCCCTTGTTACCGTGATAAATATGCTCGGTTTGGAACATTGGTTAAAGACGTTGATTTCTTCAAACCCTATTTATGGGATGAAAAACTATATGGAACTGTATTATGTGAAGGCGCACAAGGTGTGTGGTTAGATATTACTCACGGCAATTATCCATATACTACTTCTTCTACAACACTTCCTTATGCTGCTTGTAGTCTTGGATTCCCACCACAGTTTATTAACACTATTTACGGTGCAGCAAAAATATATGATACTCGTGCTGGTAATGACCCGGATTTCCCAGATGAATTGAATAATGACCCTGAATTAATTGAAATTGGGAAAGCGGGAAGAGAAATTGGAACTACAACCGGTAGAACGAGAACTGTGAATTGGTTGAATATGGATCTATTAATTAAATCTATCAATATGACTGGTTCCTCTTGTATTATTATTTCAAAAGTTGATATTCTGGTTCAAGTTGGGTTATTCAAATTAATACATAATGGTGCTATTGTTCCTTTTGATTCATTAACAGAAATGACCGATTATGTAAGCTCTACTATTAAGGAGAATTGCCAATTTGTAAAAGATATTATATTTTCAGATAGTCCTGAAACCGTTACAATATCTTGTTAAAATTCATTATTTTATGTAAAATATACTATTATTTCGTTATTTTACATATTTTACGCTGAAGAAGTAAAATAAAAAGTTCAGCGAAGATTTTGAAATTGGACATTTTAAAAATGTCCAAAATCGATTTTCTCAAAATAGTTTTCTAAAAACACTTTTCAAAAATGGGTGTTATTACCATAATGCTTTAAAAATGGATATATACTTGGAAAATTTGTTACGATAAAAAATTAAGTAATTTATGCTGAAAATGATTTTGAGTAAAATCCGTTGATAATATAAGCAACCAAATGACAACGAAAAAAACTCAAAAAACTCATAGGTATAATTGTGAAAAATGTGACTTCAATACCAATAACAAAAATGATTATCGTCGTCATATGGGGACTGCAAAACATCAAATTAACAACGGATTACTCAAAAAAACTCAAAATTACTCTTGTGAATATTGTGATAAGTTATTTAAAATGTTCTCAAAGAAGTTACCATAAATAAATATAGTTAGTGTATTTTACATATTTTACGCTGAAGAAGTAAAATAAAAAGTTCGGTAAAGATTTTGAAATTGGACATTTTAAAAATGTCCAAAATCGATTTTGTCAAAATAGTTTTGTAAAAACACTTTTCAAAAATGGCGATTGTTACCATAATGCTTTAAAATTGGATATATACTTGGAAAATTTGTTACGATAAAAAAATTAAATAAATTACGCGTAAAATGATTTAGGGGATTTTCTGTTAGTCTATATATACTAATGATGGCTAACGAAAAATCCCATAGAAATCCCTATGATTATACGTGTATTAACTGTCAATACAAAACTGCTAACAAAAAAGATTATAATAAACATTTATTGACACTGAAACATATACGACTAACCGAGGCTAACGATTTTCTCCCCAAAAATCCCCTTACGTGTGAATGCGGTAAAATGTATAAACACAAGTCAAGTTTATGCAAACACCGAGTTAAATGTCAAGTATTTCAGACGAATAATATGAATAGTATGGATACTGAACCTAGCGATAATGCAGCAAATGTATCTATAATTGATAGCGATAAATTGAAACATACAACAACCAATAACTATCAACGGAATGAAAATACAAATGAACCACTGAATCAAACGGAACTTATTGTTGAATTACTTAAGCAAAATCAAGAGTTTAAGAATTTGATTTTAGAAGAAAGAAAGGAATTCCAGGACATTATTACGGAACAAAATAAACAACTTAATAATCAAAATGAAAAAATGATGGAAATGGCGGAGAACATGGGTAATAATCACCATAATACTAGCAATAGTCATAACAAATTCAATTTAAATGTATTTTTGAACGAACAATGCAAAGATGCGATTAGTTTAACTGATTTTGTCAATTCTATGAATTTATCTATTGATGATTTTATACAAACTGGAGAACTTGGTTTTGTTGATGGAATATCACGTGTCATGATTGAACGTATCAATAATATGGAATTATGTAATCGTCCGCTACATTGCACTGATTTAAAACGAGAAATTGTTTATATTAAAGATGATGAACGTTGGGAAAAAGATGAAGATAAGAACAAATTACGTAATGCGGTTAAAAATATTGCTCGTGAAAATGATAGAATACGCCCTTTGTGGTATAATAAAACCCCTGATGTAGATGTTCTCGGTTCTGAAAACTGCGAAAAATTCTTCAAATATTCAAAAGCAGCGCTTGGTGGATATGGAAAAGAGGAGACAAAACTATTCGAAGATAAAATTATGAAGAATGTATTGAAACAAGTTACTATTGATAAAAAACATTTACCTTTGAAATAACAAATTAGTTTCATAGTATTGAGAACATTGACATAAAGAATACAAAAAAAACGTCTATATTAGTATATATTATGAACCACTTTCAATTAGATTACAAATTTCGTGATGATTCAGTAAAAAGTAAACAAGAAAGGTGGAGGAAGAAACAATTCAAAATCTTTTATGCTTCCGGAAGACCAATTTTCAATATAGATGAAGAAACACAGCATTTAAGACGTCACAATAACCCATATTTTCACCAGGATAAAAATGAACGGATTCGTATAGGTCCACAGAGAAAAATATTGGATATATCTAATGAGTGAAATATTTACCATTACTTATCACGACCCACGATTGGATTTATTTGTATTGAACGCAAACACAATTTTAAATGACATAATTATTAACTCTGATAAGCCACAATATAATATTACATTGTATTTAGATAACAGCATGAATGAAGATACATTTGGATTTGCTTCTTGGTATAGTGAAGAAATATGGTTAAACGAGAACAAAATGAATGGTATTGTTACTTTAAATGATGTGGAATACAACGTTCATAGTGTTGTTCTTATACACGAAATACTACACATATTCGGTGCTGTAGGCGTTGGTAATAATGGATATCAATATATTCGCAACGAGAACAATGACCCTCCAAACGTATATATTGGAGAACATGGCATTAAACAATACAAAAATGTTCTCCGAGAGAATGGTTTTGATGTCAGTAATATAGAATATTTACCTATTGAGAACAATTTCGGGAATGGAACTGTGAGAACACATCTGGAAGAAGGAGAAGATGAGAACTTTGACATAGAAATACGATATATTAATGGTAGACATTATCCAGTTATACCAAATGAGATTATGACCGGGTTTATCGACAGTCATAATTATATTACGCCGATAACATTAGGGTTATTAGAAGATATGGGATTTACTGTAAATTATGATTCAATATATGTTTCTTCTGTTGGTAATCATTTGAAACTATTGTAAAATTGAATAGAAAATAATGTATATGGTAATAATCGCAATATACATTATTTATGCTTAGAATCGTAAACTTATTGGCAAAGGAATACAATTTTGATGTAAACACAGCTATTTCAATCGTGAATACTCATTTTCCAGAACATGGTTTGAAAACAGAAACAGCACCAACTGAAGAAGAAACTGTAAATACACCTACAAATGCTTTGTTAAAAATAATTAATACTCAAAAAGAAAAAGAAGAACGTTTGAATATTTGGAAAAATAGTGTATATAAATTCTTACCGAATCTCCAATCAAACAATATTGGAAATGTTGGTGAAATGTTTCTGGGTAAAATATGCGAAGTTCAAGGAATCGATTCCGATATTGATGGTACAAAGACAAAAAAAGTAGGAGGAGGTGATGGTGATGGTATTATTAATGGTAAAACAATCGAAATTAAAACAGCTCATTGTGGAGGTAATCTAAGTTATCAACATGAACTAGGCGAATTTCCTTGGCACGCTGATTATATGGTATTCATTGATGTAGACCCAGTATGTGTATATATGACTATTTTCCCTAATTTTACAGAATATCAATATAAAAATTGTGTTCGTTGTGAGCCTTATTTCCCAAGTCGTTCCTTTTGTTGGAGGAAAAAATCGGGTGCTTTTAAATTCGATACTACACCAAAGTTAAACGAACAATCTATTTTGAATGGTAATACAATAAAAATAACCCAAGAAACGTCTTTTGAGTCTATTGGTGAATTTATTCGAAGAATTATTGTGTAAATTGGTCTGTTATTTGAGAACTTCTTATGTTATATGCTGAATTTGTGGATAAAAATGCCACATCACTCCATATTATTTTTTTGAACTTTTCCACATTTTCCTCTTTATTTGTATGGAAAACGATTCCATACCCTCTTCTACCTGGCAACTTATCAAAATCCGTGTAATAAGTCATATTATCTTTTCCGAAACACGTTGATGGTATATAAATATCACACTTATAAAACATTTTTTTATTTCTCGTACTCGATGGCGTTCCACCATCGGATAATGAATATATTTTGAGAACATTTTCATCCACCTTTTTAATATTGTATTTATCAGAACTATGATTTTTCGACCAAATTTGGAATATACAATTCACTTTTACCTCTTTTTTATTTGGTTCGTAAAAATGGGTGTCTAATTTTTCAGAATGAACCAAATTATAACCTTCTACGCGTTTACGAGGAACCCCTTTACCATCACTTTCGAATAATTGTGGTAATATAAAACATACATAATCCGCAAAAGACGAGGAATGATTTATAAATTTTAATGCCAGTTGTCCTCTTAATCCAAATGGTGGGTTTCCAAATGCGATATATTTACGATTTAATGGTGGTTTCCATGTCAAGTAATCCGCTGTTTCTATATTATCATATCTTGGTTCTATATCAACAGCTATTGTCCTCTTTTTTGGTAGAATTTTAAGGAAACTACCGTCACCAGCCGAAGGCTCAATATAAGTATATTTCTTATCATTTTCTCCCTTATCCTTTAAAAAGCTTTGAAATATATTAAAACATTTTTGTGCGGTTTCTGTAGGTGTATAAAATTGGTCTTTTTCTTTGTATGAATACTTTGAATAATCAATAGGAATATTATTGAGTTTCATCAGATCAAATTGATAAGCAGGCGGGACCGAGTCTAATTCTTTCCATCTTTTTACAGTTCCCGTTGCTACATTTAAATGTTTTGCGATTTCATTATAACTGTGGGTTTCGATTGTTTTATCTAATATTTTCATTATATCATCATTTTCTTCTGGTTTTGGTTCTTCTGTAAATGTGTTCTCTAGATTTGATAATTGCATTGTATTTATTTTTTCTTCAACTGCTTTTTCTACCATGTCTCTTACTAGTTCCATCGTATTTTCACAGGGGGTTTTGCGTTTTTTATGAGTTTCAAAATGACCCTTCTGTTTAAACGTTTTACCACATCGAGGACAACTGTATTTAACCATTTTAGTTATATATAGATATAATACCAATTACGTTTAAATCAATTTTGTAAACATATTAGAAATAATTATCTATTCTTAATATGAGTTTTTACGCTGTTGCTAACGGTAAACAAGTTGGAATATTTCCAACTTGGGATGAATGCAAACAATCTATAAATGGGTTTAAAAAGGCTATTTATAAAAAGTTTGTTACAAAGGAAGCTGCGGAGCACTTTCTGAATGAAAATAAAGTAGAACCGGTCATTGATAATATAGAAGCTGTTGTAATAAAAGACGTCCATGATGATGATTTTACACCAGATTATTACGTATATACAGACGGTTCTTGTTCTAATAATGGTTCAAAAAAGGCTATGGCTGGACTAGGTATTTTTTTCGCTGATAATGATACCCGTAATTTATCCAAACATGTCGAAGGTAAACAAACCAATAATACAGCAGAATTATATGCTATTATAGAAACATTCGAGTTAATAAAAGATGATATTGAAATTGGAAAGAATATATCCATTGTATCGGATTCGAATTATGCGATTCGTTGTGTAACGAGCTATGGAGAGAAATGCTATAAAAAGAATTGGGATGTAGATATTCCAAACAAAGAACTAGTTAAAAATGCATATGAATTGTATAAAGATATACCGAATGTTCGTTTTCTTCACATAATGGCACATACGTCAAATACTGATATTCATTCGTATGGTAATGACAACGCAGACCGTCTAGCAAATGAAGCAATCGGACATACTAGTTGTCCGTATAAAAAAACCTATTTACAATTACCATATGAGCGAAAGGACGAAGCAAAATCATTGGGTTGTAAGTGGGACTATAAAAAGAAGAAATGGTATTGTGAAGAGAGTAACCCTAAAAAGATGGAAATTATAGCATTATTTTCATAAATCTTGTCGTGAAAAAGGTATAAATATTAGAATTATGTAATATTTATATGTCGGAACGTATAAATCTATTAGTAACTGGTGGTTGTGGTTTTATAGCTTCAAACTTTATAAATCATATATCAAGAACCCAAAAATACAATATTATTAATATTGATGCTATGTATTATTGTGCAAATGAGGAAAATGTAAATAAAGATATTAGAAATAGTGATTATTATACGTTTGTGAAAGGAAATATATGTTCTGAGGATTTAATAAATCATATCTTAACAATGCATAAAATAGATATGGTAATTCATTTTGCAGCCCAATCACACGTCCAAAATTCCTTTGAAGATTCACTTCAGTTTACTAAAGATAATATATTGGGAACTCACGTTTTATTAGAATCTTGTAGAAAATATGGTAAAATACAAAAATTTATCCATGTATCAACTGATGAAGTATACGGGGAATCTATGAATAATATTAATGAAACACATAAAACCGAACATTCTATTTTGTGTCCTACTAATCCTTATGCTGCTACCAAAGCATCTGCCGAATTAATAGCACAATCTTATAATCATTCATACAATATGCCAATTGTTATTACTCGAGGCAATAATGTATATGGTCCAAATCAATATCCAGAAAAATTAATACCGCGTTTTATTCAACAACTACAAAATAATCAAAAAGTAACTATCCAAGGAGATGGTAGTGCGGTTCGAGCATTTTTACATACCGAAGATACCGTTCGTGCTTTTGAAATCATATTAAATAATGGAGTTGTTGGCGAAATATATAATATTGGCTGTGACGATAATATGGAATACAGTGTATTAGATGTTGCAAAAATGTTAATAAAGAAAATAAAAAATACGGATAATTACGATGAATGGATAACTTACATTGAAGATAGACCCTTCAACGACCAGAGATATTATATTAGTAATGAAAAAGTGAAAAACCTAGGATGGAGTATTAAAGTATCATTTGAAGATGGTATAGATAGATTGTTGTAATCAACATAGAAATAAAAAATGATAGTATAGTAGATATGATACGTCCGGATTGGGATGCGTATTTTAAAGAAATCGTTCAAGTTACTTCAAAACGTTCCCCCTGTGAACGTTTAAAAGTGGGTTGTTTATTAGTAAAGGAAAACCGGATTATAAGTCAGGGTTATAATGGATTTTTACCGGGATGTCCTCATAAAAGTATTGTTCGTGACGACCACGAACAAGCTACTATACACGCCGAACAGAATGCATTATGCGATTGTGCTAAACGTGGTGTGTCTAGTAACGAATGTATAGCATATATTACACATTATCCATGTTTAATATGTTGTAGATTATTGATAGCTTCTGGTATTAAAGAAATACGATATATAAATGATTACAGAAATGATAAATTGGTGCCCTATTTCCTAGAGCAAAAAAGCATACTTATTACAAAAATATAATTGTTTATTCTTTACATTTTTGTATACGTTCTAAACTGAAACATCGCAATATCGGTTTTAGATAATATTTTATAACTATATTTGTCTAATTTGAAACCGTGTTTTGTAGTTATATCTTTCAAACTATATGGAAAATATGTATCACCTTCGACTTCTTTATGGATTACGGTAATATGTAACTTTTGACATTTATCAAAATAATGCTTATAAATATCGCTACCGCCAATAATAAATACACGTTCTCCCCATTTTTCCTTTTGTTTTTCTAGTATATTTTCTACATTTTCTTGAGTTGTAAAGACAAGGTTCTCTTTCGAACTTTTATAATTATATGGTTCAGATGTTAAAACAATATTATATCTATTTTTCAATGGTTTTACTGGTAATGATTCATATGTTTTGCGTCCCATTATGATAATATGCCCCCTTGTAAGTTTTTTAAACATTTCGAGGTCTTCTTCTATATCCCACGGAATGGAATTATTCTTACCAATTATTCCCTTTTCATTACAGGCAACCACGATTTCAAACATATAGAGTGTATATTCTATATATTTGGTTATTTTTATGTCAATGTTCTCGAATATATCTATTTATGTTTTGAATTATTCAAAGATGTAATTTAATACAACCACTATATCCTGATGTGTTTTTGTTTGGTTTCGAAACAGTCTCACCGAGTCCACCGCCGCCGCCGCCGTGAAAATTACCACCGCCAGAATCTCCTTCACCCCAGTATCCCCAGTAAGGGTCATTTAAATAAGCTCCACCACCACCTCCACCACCAGCATATGTTGTAGTATCACTAGTTACTCTAGACCATTGTTTTCCATTACCACCATGTCCTCCTCCACGATTCAATGTACTTGTATAATTTCCCGTATTAGTGAGTGTAGCTCGACCTCCGTTACCTCCGCTACCGCCAGCACCTCCGCCACCTCCGCTACCGTAACCACCATGTCCTCCTCCATGATTCCCGTAAAAATTCATTGATGTATCCGTATTTGTTGGATATGTTGGATAATTGATTAACTCACCCTTTTTTAAATCACTATTATTACGAGTGTGACCTAGATCATCACTATTTTGCATATCACCTCCACCACTTCCACCATATTCGTCAGAATTATGATGGAACAATCCAGGACCACCACCATATGATATGATTGTGGTATTATTGCTAAAATCGATTATTGTGCTATCCCCTCCGGGAATTCCTGTTGAATATGCATTAGAATAATTATAACCTGGACCGCCTCTACCTACCGATATTTCGTATGTAACGTTTGGTAAAATTTCAAAATTACCTTCACCAAAACCGCCACCGCCACCGCCACCACCGCCTGTATAAAAACTATACGAACTGTTATAATAGTAAGTTTGGGAAGAATTATTCGAGCGGCGGTTCTCGCCACCACCGCCACCGCCACCAACTATCAAACAGGATACATCCACCGAATTATTTGATGGGTGCGTGTAATATATTCTTCCTACATCGTAAAATTCAATAATATTAGTAGTGCTATCATCATACCTCTTACTATTACTATCAGTACTATCTTCTGTAACACTTGCATGAACTTCTAATGTTCCTCCACCAACACTATATGTATATTTTTTATATGGAAATACTTCTCTTGTATGTCCGTTGTGTGTTTTCTTGAAAAGTTTAAACCCACCGATATTAGTGCCACTGCCACTAGGAATTGAATGAAATTTCATATCTTTTCCATCTGTATTATCAACAGTTATTTTATAGGATGTACTATTATTCGGTTCTGTAAAATCTACACGCCAATATGCTATCAATTTAAATCCAGGTAATACCATTATATGACCTGTAAAATTAGTAGGATCAGAATTACTTATATGATATTCATAACCACCTGTATTGTCCTTATCAAAACTATTTTTTATATTCCTTGGGTAGTTGTTATTAACGCTATTTGTATCGTGTATTATTCTTCCTACAGAATGATATATTGGTGTAAATCTACTGTTGCTACTTGTTATTTCATATCTCATAATATAAGCCCCTGGAAATGGACTACTATACACATCCCCAGAATTTTTACTTACATATGGTATTGGAATATCCATTATATAAATATATTATATAAAAATTAAACATAATATACTTAAATTAACTTGTCATAGTGACGGCTATCGTTGGTGGAGAACTAGTTATTTCAGGAATTTGAGTGTCATTAAAATATAATTTTAAACTGGATGTACTGTTTAAATCAGAGTTTGACACAAATCGATTCGTTGAGCCGTTTGTATTATCAATTGTTGTCACAGTTCCACTAGTAGTAGAATTATAAATACCATGTTCATATAATATTAATTTATATCCAATAGGAACATACCAGTGAGTTATTGTATCATTTAAAGTGTATGACGCTCCACTATTATGACCTATTAAATTATTTATCAAGGAACTACTCTGTGTTATTTGAAATAATTCTTTAGTATTTTGATATGCTATACAACCATTAGATATTGTATTATTGTTATCATGCATAGTTTTAATGTGAAAAGACATAAATATTATATATTTTATATATATTTTATTTCTACAGGTTTATAATTGCAAAATATTTTCATAGAATCCATCATATTCAAAAAATTCGCATTCGTAGTCGTATTTTCTTGTTTTAATATGTAAGGTACGTCATTTCCGCTATTATCACATACTACATATTTGCTACTGTTATTATATTTAAACTGCCAGTGGCTGGAGTTACTATGAGTGATATCCAAATTTAATTCATCATAGTGTCTGTTATATAATATTGCTGTATATCCAGGGTCAATTGTAACATAATCATTTCTATCTTTGATAGTAGTACCTGTATTAAATGGTACATCTATATCGGGAACACTGGTGTATAATGGTAAATATGAGTTACCGGAACCCAACGCACCATTCATTAAGTAAACACCAGGTTTTACAGGATATGATATATTATTTATTTTATATGATATTACTCCATTAGTAGTTCCATAGACCATATTATAATTTTCATATAGTGATATTTCGGGATATTTTGCGTATATTTCTGGATAAATATGCTTTACGGATGACGTAATTTTTGGATAGTACAGGTTACCACTTTTCAGATTATTTGTATTTAAAGCATCTTCATAAACACTTAATGTTAATTCATTTGATGTAAATTCTAATGTCGGAATTACTTTTATGTTTGAGGTTTTAAAGTATTCATTTAAATTATTGGAAATATCATTATACAATGTATCACCCATTGATACTTGTTCTAATTTATAGCAATTTATAAACGCGCCTGTGCCTATACTCTCTACATTATAAGGTATATTTATACTTCTTAAATTATTACAACCGTAAAAAGCATATGCTCCAATTGTTTTTAACTTATAAGGTAATTCTATGTCATGAATATTCGTGCAGTCTCTGAATGCACTTGCACCTATTTCGGTTATATTTGAATGGCTATGGAAAGTTACGTATGCGAGTTTCGTACAATCTTGAAACGCATTTGCCTTAATTGTAGTTACTAAATGATGGAAGTTCACAGATATTAATCGATTAGTATTCTGAACCACTTTATAATCCCCATCTCCGATAGTTGTTACGTTTTCATCAAATTCAGCATGGTAATGTTTACCATAAGAAATATCTGTTACAACATTGTTAGTTCCGCTGAATGTTACAAAATCATAATAATGGAATGTATCGTTTCCCTTTATTATTCTAGTACTATCAACAAAACCGGATGAACTTAGGTGTGATGGAATATAATATGAAGTAGATGTGGTTCCAGTTCTAAATATATTACTACTTGTAAACCCTTGACTGAAATATCCACGATGTCTTCTTGAACCTCCTGTGTTTGTAATTGAATTTGGTATATATATATTATTTATCTTAACTGGTGGATCATTACCATAATTCCGTATCAAATACTCATCTAAATACTCTAATGAACTAGGTATAATGATTGTATCTATAGTATGTTCTGTGATTGAATTAAAGAATAAATTCTCTTTTATCGTTTTAATTGAATTTGGTAGAGCTATACTTGATAACCGAATATTACCATCAGTATTATTATCATCTACATGACCAAACACAGCATTGTCTATATATTTTAAACGACTACCCGCGCCAAAAGTAACTTTATTTAAAAACCTGCAGTATGCGAATGCTTGAGTACCTATAGCTATTACGGATGCTGGAATATGTATTTTCCGAAGACTAATTGAAACCTGAAATGCTCTGTTATTAATTCGTTTTACAGATGGATTATTTCCCCAATATATATTACTTAATGAGTTACATTGTTGAGCGAATTCTTTGGGGACCACTGTAAATTGGTCTGGAATAAAAATAGATGTCATTGAATCACAATCACGGAAAAAATCAGTATCGTCATAACTACTCCCCTCGACAAATGTAAAGAGTCTATCATTCCATTTAATATGATTGGCGCCGTCAGTTATACCTATATTTTTAAAAGCTTTTGTATTTATAGTTAATGAACTACTAGCACCATGTTCAAATGTAATTGTTTTTAAGTTAGTATCACTGTCATACCTACTAGCAGGTATTGTAGTAACACTGGGTTTGAATATAGTATGAAGATTCCAACCAGAATGATTAGTTATATCGTTTGCTGTAGAATCTTTTATAACATAAAATACATTTGCTCCTGGCGCTTTATCTGCATCACCACCATTGTTATATATTTGCACTGTTGGTGTATTATGATTATTATATATATAAATACGTTTTAGATTA